>Ga0181339_1000039_pt1 | contig 47537 bp, 69 predicted proteins | sample Sp13VDMM110DD_FD_130101 | JGI IMG/M metagenome (GOLD analysis project Ga0181339, IMG submission 130101) | Freshwater viral communities from Lake Michigan, USA - Sp13.VD.MM110.D.D | ecosystem: Environmental > Aquatic > Freshwater > Lake | place: USA: Michigan | collected 2013-04-23 | reverse complement strand
GGCAAGCATGGGATCGGGCGCGGCCTCCCATATGCCGTAATACTGCTTGATGAACTCGGCGTTATTCACATGCCCCCCAGGATTGCTTGCTGCTGACTATGCCGACAGGTATGATTAGCGGAGTTTCGTACGGCAGCACAATCTGGCACTCTTCCACGATCCGACGCAAGGCCCAGTCGCCGTGATGGCTTTCGAACTGCCCTGCCAGTGAATCATGCACTTGCAGCAGAATCTCAACTTCCGGCAAATTGTCATCGATGTTGGCATAGGCCCTGTTAATCAAGCAGCCAGTTGTGGACTGTCCGATCCATGCTACAGCTTGATTGAAAATCGTCCCTTCAATCCGGTCGAAAAAGTGGAACTTGTAGCCAAAGACGTTTTGAATCCAGCGGCGTTTGGTAACTTGCTTTTTGACATCCTCCTGCCACTTTTTGATTTCAGGGCACATGCCATAGTACCACTTCTGGATTTTGTCAGTTTCGTGGACGTTGAGGCCGATGCGCGGCGCGATACCTGCCGCCGTGCCGAGATAGTTAGTCCCGTGACACAAGGCTTTGAACTGTCCGTATTCGAAAGGATGGCTGTCCTTGGTCATAGTACGGTCGTGGAAGTACTCCCGCATTACCTCAATGTAAGGCTTACGCTTGTTCTTGAAGTGATCCAGCATCCACTGGCAATTGCTCTCGCCAGTCACGACCCGCAGATCGGAGGAGTCCAGGTCAATGTCGAAGAACGTATACCCTGGGTCGGGAATATACAGGGTACGTATGTTTGGAAGTTCAAGACCTTCATCCTCAGTCTCCCCTCCTTTAGGGATATTCTGCAGGTTAGCCCCAGTACCGAAGGCGTTTTCCCGACTGGAAAAGCGGTAAGTGTCTGTACCGCAGACATTAAAGCTAGATCGCATTCTTCCGTCAGTGTCCAAGGGAGCTTGGATGAAGGTAGAATAAAAAACTCCCAGACTACGGAGTTCCGAGATTTTTCGCGTAACAGGTAAGAGAATAGGTTCGCGCGCTGCGATGCGATGAAGAGCTTCGTCATTTGTGGTTGCTCCACCAGTTTTCTTGTTGATGATCTCTTTCAGCCCCATTTCGCGGTAGAAGAAATCGGCCATTTGCTTCGGGGACTTGATGTTGATCTGACGGCCCAGGACAGCGAGCATCCACTGTTCGCGGGAGAGGACTTCCTGCTGGGTTTGCATGGCGAAGCGGAGACGCTCTTTCATGTCTACGCGCAGGCCACGGTTCATGGTTTTTAGTACTCGTGGGGCCAGTCTCTGCTGGAAGTCATCAACCTCCTGGACACCAAGCGCTTTGACGACGGAGCATAGTACTTCCTCAATCGCGAGGGTACGTACCGCATCAGTACAATTGTATATCCAGTACTTGTCTTCACCCTCGCCGGTCGGGCCTTCCGTCCAGTTGGTCCTGTCATCTTTCCAATAGAGGTGATCATCCAGGTACATCGACGAGAGGAAGGCAAGATTTTTTTCCAGGTTACTGAAACAGGAATGCTGTTGAATCATCGTGTCCTTAACAGAAGGACAGATGAAGTGCCACCAGCGGTAGAAGTACTGCGCGTCGTAGTTCCAGTTCTGTCCGACGATCGTGACTTCCCGGCAGAGTTTGTAAATGAGGAAGACAAGCTCTGCTTCCTCTTCGGCTGTCCAGTAACCTTCTGCTTTGCCGGATTGCATGAACGGGATGCAGATGGCGTCGGTTTTGGACTTGGCGAATGCGATGCAGCTGATATGCCCGGCGCGTGTTTCGATGTCGCCGCCAACCTTCATTTGGCCAGCTTCGGGATAGGCATATGCTGCGTCAATCATGGAGCCGAGGGAAGCCTTGGCCTGCTCGAAGGTGGGCCGAATCAGAAAGTTATAGGGAGTCCGCTTAATCTCAGGAAAGGCGGACTGTTTCTTGGCGCGTGCCAGGTCATGTACCAGTAATGGTCGTAGCTTCCATTGCGGCATGACCATAGCGGGACTGATGGTTGGTATGACCTTTTGCCCGGCCACCAGTGTGGATTCCATAATACTGCTTCGCCAGGAGGTTGCCCCCCATTCGCCCGTAAGCGCCCACAGAGCGAGGTTCCCGAACGTAATGACCACGTTGGGCTTGACCCGTTCGATCTCACCGCGCAGTTGCTCCACTGCCGCCACCACTGATGGTAGAACGTATTTACCGTTGTACAGAGTGTGAGCATGAGTGATGTCCTTTTTCTTGAGGGCGATGATGTTCTCGACCTTGCTGGCTGGGATGCGGTCTTTCATCACCATGGTGACGTAGCAGGACTCGAAGTAGAGGCCGACTTCCTGCAGCATCTTGCGGAGTTCGTAGCCGGGGCCGCCGACGAATGGGGCGGAGTTCAGCAGGTCCTGCTCGTGGGGGAACTCGCCGACGAGCATGATCTTGGCGTTGTGAGGTCCAGTTGGATGAATGGCCATTATGGCTGTTTCCCTTCATAAGGAACCTTGCAGCTGCCTTTGCAGACAGGGCACTTGGTGCTGTTGCCAACCTTGAGGGATTTGCCCTTGAAGATGGTGCCGGTTGCGTGGCAGTTTTTGCAGGGCATGGTGAGCTGGGCCAGCTCGGGGCAAGGGATAGCACTGGTGGAATCGTCCCAGGAATTTTCCATCACACACCCCCCATCAGTGATTGCAGTTCCTTCGCCATGCGGTCGCCGTCTGCCGCCGTACCGGCATTGACCACATCAGCAGGAACGATCGAGTCCAGGCTTTGCATACGCTGGTGGATCATGCTGAAGTATTCCGGGTTGAGTTCCAGCACCGTGGCTTCGCACTTGTACTTGTGGCAGGCAGGAACCAGCGTGCCGCTACCGGCGAATGAGTCCAGAACCTTGTCGCCCGCACGAACGCTGCGCACCAGGAGTTGCTCGAACAACTCGACAGGCTTCTGCGCACCGTGCGTCATGTTGGCGTCGGCGTAGCTGGTCAGAACATCAGGGTAGATCGCGGTGACTTGCTTCTTGCCTTTGATAGCGTAGAGCAGCGTTTCGTACTGGCGACGCGGGCCTTCAAACGGCAGTGGCACGCGACCGGAACCTGGCTTCGTACAAATGAATGGCGTGCGGAACACGTACCAGCCAGCGGCCTGCATCATGCGTTTGAGTTCGTGGAAATTGTCGATGTCGCAAAACACGTAGGCGTGCGCTTGCGGCTTCGCCACGCGGTAGCTCAACGGGCACCACGCTTCCATCAGGGCTTTCCAGTGGTCGTAATCGTCCTTGTAATGGTGCTCGTTGTTGGCCAGACGCCCTCCGCCGCCATCACCGAAGGAATCAGCCCCCATGCCATAAGGGGGATCAGTAAGTATGACGTCGAATGTCTCGGGCTGGCACGCTCCCATCCAGCTGATGCAGTTAACGTTGTGGGCTTTGTGAACACTAGCGTTGAAGGTCGTACCAACAATCGCTGCGTTCGCAAGGTTCTTTTCTTGTGCTTCGACTTTTTTGATAATCTTGTAAGCTTCATTGACGTCTTTCGCTTTCATGACTGCAGGGTTGTGCATGTACTTGCTCACGACAAGTTCCTTGCGGACGCCTTCCTGGTAGGAGCCTTCCGAGCGGCCTTTGATTTCCATCGCCGTGTCAGCGACGGTGTGCACGCGGCCTTCGGCTTGGGCTTGGGCGCTGCGGATGCGGTGGAGCTTTGCCATGGCGTTTGCGGATTCCTGCCACGTCAGCGGCGTGCGACGAATGTTTTCTTCGAGTTCCGCTTCTTCGGCTTCCAGTGGCGAGAGCTGGCCAAGTGTAACGTAGGGGATAAACCCTTCCGGTACGATCTGGTTGTTATAGCGGAGCTGCCCGCCCAGCATCCACATGTTGTCGATAGCCATGATGCGGGTTTCGCCAGCGACAAGAATGAGCTTGCCATCTTCCTCACGCATGACTGGCGCGTGCAGTAGCCCCTTGGCTTGAATCCCGGTGGACATTTCCTGGACGTGCATCGGGTCGAACACTTTGCGCTGACGGTCGGGGCGGATAACGATGTCAGTACGTTTGGCGAGTTGCATTTGCATTTTGGGGGTTTCCGAAAGTGGAAGTTAAAAAGCCAGAGCGACGAAGGCCCTGGCAGATGGTTTTTGATGTTGCGTAGCAGGGAGACAAGCTTGCATGGCCAAATGGCTTTCATGACTGGGGAGAACAAGCCGCCGAAGCGGCCCTGGGGTGTTACGCTTTCGGTGCAGCCTTTGCGGAGGCATCGCCGGTGGCGACGACTGGCGGTACTTCTTCCGCCGGTGGGGGCTCGATGGAACTTGGCGTATCGTTGATATGGTAAGCATATGCCACATCATCGATCGGGGCCGGCTGGCCTTCGTCCAGCAGCAAAACGTTTGGCTGTGCAAACTGGTTGCCGGCGGCGTCGATAACGCTGAGGTTCACGGAGTCGTCTTCGTTGACGGAAGCGAGCGTTGCCGCGAAGGGGCCATTGTTCAGGCCGAGAGACGAGCACGGCATAAACAGGAGGGGAGTGCCACGGATCATGATAGTTCCTTGTAGAGTTGTGGGGAGGGAGTGTTGCTGATCAGTCGTCGATATCGTCAACGGGATCATCGCCGACTTCATCGAAGTCAGCCTCTTCATGCTGCTCGATGGGAACGCCGCTGTCGTCGTCGTTGCTGTATTCACCAGCTTGCGTGTCGATCATTGCGATGACAGTATCGGAGTCGGAAACGGTGACGACTTGCGAGGGATCGTTAGTGCCGGAGACTTCGCCGGAGACGGTAACGAAGAGAAAGCGGAAAGACATGGCTGGAACTCCTAATGGCTGTTGTTGGGTGCCCCACTTTGGAATTGGCAGGGGCCTCCAAGGTCCGCTACGGCTGTTAGTGCTCAGGGATATTTCACCCATGTTGCCAGCCGCAGCTGCTTTACATCTTTACTACGTGTTCCCACTAACGCAGGGGACTCGGGCCGCTGGCTCTACACGACCGAGGGAAGGGCCTTCTAAAGCGATTGAGCCTTGAACGCCTAACATGCCCTTCCTCCCGTACTACACTGACAGTGCTACACGCACAGATGCCAGTTACATCTTCGCGACGCCCTTGACTTCCGCATACACATCCTCGCCATCGACGCGGTGCTTCACGTCGATCTTGGCCATCTGGCCTGGCAGGTTGTGAAAGCTGAACGGAACGTTCGGATCGTTCTGGCCGGTGGCTTCACGCAGCCGGCCCAGGCCGACGTTCTTGCCCGGCGACATATCCAGGCCACCTTGCGGCGTGGTGTCCAGCATGATGCCTTGCTTGCAGGTGACGGTATCGCGGCCGAGGTGTTCCTTGACGCCCTGGTCTTCCACCAGCCAGAATACGTCGAGGCTGATGCCGGTCTGGGTGCCGTCTTTCGACTGCCACTGGCGCGGGGCGACTTTCTCGATGACGCCTTGGTAGGTGCCGATAGGAACTGGAATGACCTTGGTGGAGTTGGAACCGGTGATGGATGCGTTCAGGAACTGATCTGGATCGAAGGACATGATTGACTCGCTTTAAAAGTTAGCTGGTTAGGGCTAGGTTAGGTAAGGGCTAGGTTGTTGCCGGGTCTACTTGGATTGACCGGACCCGGCGCTGCGGTAGGGAGAATGTATAGTGCCTATGGTGAGGGCAGGTTACAAGTTGTTTTTGTCAGTTCTACGAGGTCGGATCGCCGTTGAGGTCAAGCAAGTCGCAGCCCATGCCACAGCTGTTGATGTACCGTTGCACCAGCAATACGGCTTGCCGGGCGGTACTTCCGCAGTCCATTGCCACGAGAGCATGAGAGGCACCGGAGCCTGCGGCGGCGAATGGCCCTTCCAGTGGAAACGGAGTTGGGGAAGATTCGTACTTCCAGGCTGTGCCGTCAGGGTAGATTACAAGCATCCCTGCACCGGCGTCAGGATTGCGCCATTCCTGACGAAAGAGAGCGGGATCGGTGTTGCGCAGCCATTCTTTCATTTCCAGGCCGGTGGTCAGGTCACCGGTAATCCCGACAAGGCAATTGGCTACACGGAAGATCTTGGTGACTGCGATGATGCCGTCACCACATTGAGATTGACGGTCAGCGGCAAGTGTCTTGCCGTCCCAGGCTATTACGGTCATGATGAGCTTTCAGTTAGAGTTGGGTTTTGCGCGCGCGTTACAGCCGAGTAACGCGCGCATGGAATTAATCGTCGTCGTCCGGTGGCTGCGGATGCATAATCTCTGGATACAGCCCCAGCGTCACAGCTTTGATCGTTGCCCCGCCACGGCAGAATTCCTTCTCGCCATGAATAGAACCAGCGACCTGCTTCTCAACGGCCGAGCGTGGTCCGCTGAATTCGTAGATGCGAAGAACCCGGACAATATCCTCACCCGGTGACAGATCCTTCATCGCAAATTCGACAGCTTTTAATGCGTCAGCTACTCCGTCTTTGTAGCCTTCGCGTTTGCTGTCGTCGTCGGGATAGTACCCAGCCGCATCTGAGTACAGCTCTTCCAGATGCTTTTTGATTACCTGAACGACGTTCATGCGATCACCCCGCCACGGCTCTTCCATTTCTCGATGATCGGCCCGAAATCCGCCGGCAGTCCCTGCCCAACTTTGAGGTTCCGGGTCTTGACATCAGCCAGCGCACTGCCCGTATCCCAGGACCATTTCGTACCTTCGCGCACCGTAAGGATGACATCCGAAAACATCGGTGGCAGCTTCGGGCCGAGGGCTTTGCCGAGGCTGCTGAGCATGATCTTCGTGCCGCCGAGCACCGCATCCGTTTCGCGCTCGACATGGCTGATCAGCACGAAGTGGCATTTGAGCTGATTCGTCAGCATGAACAGCAGCGTTTCGACTTGCTTCTGGGCGATGCCCCAATCGGACTGGTTGCTGACGGCTTTTCCGCCGACGACCAGCCCCATTGCCGCGCGGCACAAACCGGCCATGCCGTCCATTACCAGCATGCGGTTCGGTCCCCAGGTATCGGTGCAGCCGAATGACTGCCCGGTGCGGTCGTCCTTGAAGTCGTTGAGCGCGTGTAGGATCTTGGTGAACTGATCATACTTCGAACGATTGGGGTCCGCGATCTTCGCCAGTGATTCCAGCGACATCGTGTTGACTTTGGTCGCGTTCGCAATCAGTTCCGTGAAGGATGCCTTTTGAGATTCGACCTGATGCCAGTGGAGATTGTTCGGGATCGGCTTGCCCTTGTCGGTGAAGTAGCCGAGCAGGGATTCCAGGCCGGGTTCGAGGCCGAGGTAAAAGACCTCAAGGCCGGCATCAACTGCGGTGCCAATGGCTGTGGTTTTCCCGGTTCCCGCAGGCCCCATAAGAAGGCAGTTTACGCCATGCAGAATTGAATCGACTGGCTTGCCTTCAGAGGTAATTTCGTTTGTCATTGCTATTCCTTGTAAAGTGAAAGATGATGCAGGAATTCCCTCTGCCAAACGGCATCAGGGAACGCTTCGGTAAACTCTTCATTCCAGCTCGTAACAATCGAGCCGTAGATACCCCGGCCATGGCTGCTTGGCGTAGGGCACTTCCTGCACGCATGCGTTATGAACTGAAATGGATGTGGGGCTCCGCCAGGCAAAGCCACAGGACACCGTGCCCAGATCTCCGCGCAATGCGGGCACACGAACCCGATACTGCGCGGTGGCTGCGTTTGATCGTTAATGACTTCCGATGCACGCGCAGCCGAGCCGAGCCATTCACCATCGATGATGAATTGCTGCTGGTACGGCCCGATGGCTTTGGCTCTGGACACGGCGGCTCCTGGCTGGGGTTAGTGCGGCTTGACGATCGTGAGGCCCGGCGGCAGGATCAGCTCGCTGCGCGGGTACTTGGCTTCCAGAGCCTCGGCATGAGCTTGGAACTCGCCGTTGATCTGATTTGCTGCCGGTCCCATGTAGGGATGGTGCTGGAGGATCATTTGCAGCATTGCAGCCATGTAGCCTTCCAGCAGCTGGACGCTTTCGACGAGGAATTCGTGCGACATTTCTTCGATCTTGCGGGGGGTTGCTTCAGTTGCCATTTCAATTTCCTTTCGTGAACAACGATTTAAAAGAGTCCTGCAGCTCTTGGCTGTCGGACTGCGGGGCCTTAACTTCAGGCAGTGTCGAAGGGTCGCTGCGGACGTGTCCCCAGGATTCCTCATACGCCGCGACTGTGGTTTCGGCCCTTGCAAGAGGGTCCCAGACACGGCGCTCGAAGTACACCGGCAGCCATGCTTCGGGTTCCGAGGACTTGCAAACGCGGGTGAAGCTGCAACCGCCGTACTCGGTACAGCCACCGTCGATAGCGTAGTCCCAGTAACCCTCTTCCCAGCAACGGATCATTGCTTGGATGTCACGAATGGTCTGGTTGTACCACAGGTCGATTTCGTAGTCCGAACGGTAAGTTGGGACTTCCAGGGTGTCATACTTGGTCTTCAGGATGCTGATGCCACGGACCATGGCGCCGGCGGCCTTGATCCCTTGCTGTCGCAGCGCCCACAGGTAGCCGGTGAACTGGCCACGCATTTCCCACTGCTTTGCCCAGGACGCGCCGAGACTGGAAGTGGTTTTTTCATCGTAGACGTAGATACCGCCAGCGCGATGTGCAACCATATCCGAGCGCCCGGTGTAGAGGATCGGCTGGCCGGTCACTGGGTGCAGGATCGAGATTGGCTCAGCGAACGAGAACTCGATGCCGCGACGGCCGCTGGCGAGGGTGATCGGGTCCGCGCCGTCATCGCCCAGAGGATAGCGCGAGAAGTAGAATTCCAGCGCACCGCACATCCGTTCGAGGGACTTGGCGCTGTCCGGCGGGCATTCGAAGTCGCCGTAGTGCTTGATCAGAGCGATCAGGCCGTTGGCTTCGGAATCTTCCGGCGACTTGTTGTCGACGTAGAAGCTCATCCGGGCAGCTTCGATGCCGGAGGCAAAGGCGCCGCCAGCGACGAGGTGGACGGACTGGGATTGGGGCTTCCAGTGCTCGACGTAGGACAGCATTGCTTTGCGGCGGCAAGAGCGCCATGCGGACAGGATCGTGCTGTCGATAGTGTGGGGGAACATCGGCCTGCCACGATCGGGCAGGCCGCTTGCTTCAGAGATTGGAATCACTTGAGTCTCCAGGTTTTTGCTGCGGTGAGTAAAGCTTTGAAGCTGACGATAGCCGGAGTACGCATGAAGCTGCGGTTGGCGGAGTACCATTCAGCAAGTTCCTGCTCGGGTGTCTTGTGCACGACTGCAACTTCCGATTTGTACGAACGGCTGTCGCTGACGGTTTTCAGGTAGCTGTTGCTGCTGGAATAGCCGCCGACATAGACAGTCATACCGGAGGAAACCAACTTGTCCAGGTCCGCTTTGTTTTCGGCGATAACCGCTTTGGGATTCTTCTGGATGAAATGCTGGTAGCAGGCTTCGCGCACGATTTCCGGCGTGTTGTATTGGGCGTATTGCAGGTCCGGGGAATCCGCTTCCATGAGTTCAGCAATTTCGTCATTGCGGCCGGTTTCAAACCACATTTGCTTGGTGATCCAAGCGAGGTCGAAACTGGTAACAGTGCGGCGGTCGCGTTCGAGCTTGAGGTGCTCGGGCTTGATGTCGTAGCCGAATTTCATTTCGGTCTCGCAGACGAACAGCCCCTTGACATAGAGCATGCCGGGCTTGTCCTTGAGGATCAGGCCGTAGGAAGTGTGGATGACCTGGCCGATGGATTCCTGCATCAGGAGACAGGAATTGCGAATGGCTTCGATGTCCTGGGGGGTGAGGTTATTGATGCAGAACGAAACCCCTTTTCCCTTATTGGTAGGGAGCTTGGTTTCCGTAATGCAGAGCAGTTCATCCTCAAACAACCGATTGTAGATAAACCCTGGGGTCCACATCAGATCGTTGTTGAGGACTTGCACAGGATAGCCAGCTCGGGTAAGCACTAGCAGGGCGATTTTGTACCCTTCGCCGAACTGCCCGATTTTGTCCGACGCTTCAGCCTTGCTGGTAGTGCCGAGCAACAAGGTCTTCGGCTCCAGTCGAGCATTACGGCTGGTGATCTGCAGGTAGTCTTGGTTGAGGTTGTATTCCAGTGGAGAGTCGCTGTCCAGAGCATTCTGCAACAGCTCACGGACAGCTTCCACAACTCCCCAATGCTTAACGTACCCCTTCGAAAGGGGCAGTTCGTAAACTTTTTCAAACATGGCTAGCTTTCATAAAGCAAATGGCTGTTATTGGGTGCCGGGGGCAGGAGTCGAACCTGCATTGTAGATACCTTCTCTCGCTTTGTGGGCTGAGTGACGCTCCTGTCCTACGCTTAGACGACCCCGGCAATGACTTTTACTTCAGCAACGATTCCAGCTTCAGCTGCTGTTCAGGCAACACACCGGACAGGATCTGCTGCGCGAACGAGCGGCGCAGGTTAGCCTTGTACGCCTCGCTGACAACCGCTTCGATTTCATCGTTGCGGGCTTCGTTCGCAATGGCTGGTGCCATATCCACTTTCATCAGCACCCATTTGTACTTGATGTCGGCGTTTGGCTGGATGTTGACGCCGGCGTGAACTTCAACGACCGTGGCGACTTTGAGGATGTTCGAAGCATCCACGATCACAGAATCGCCTGGGGCCACCTCCAGATGCGTGACGTAGGTATAGGCGCGATTGTCTACCTCGCGTCCATTACCCTTGGCCATGTTCTTTTCCCAGGTCGAGGCGGAAAAGTGCACCAAGATGGTCTTAGCGTCTTCGCGGAGCAGTGCTGCAATATTCTTATCCATGACTAATTTCCTTAAGGGGTTGTCTGGTTGTTACTGGTTACATCAACGAATCAAGCATCGCATCCGAGTCAATCGGCGCTGCCTTCGCTTTAGCCGTTGCTGTCTTTGCTTTGCTCGTGGTGCTAACTACCTGCGCGCCGATGCGGTCCTTGCGAATCGCGTCGATGGCTTGGCGCATTTCCTCCGTGGTGATAGTGCCGTCGCGGGCCTTTTGACGCCAGATTTGAATAGAGGACAAGATGACATCACTCATGGTAAAGGACTCCTGAAAAATGGGGGCAGAGGTTGCCCCCGCTTGGGGTTACTTTGGAAGACCGGCCAGCATGGCGCCCATGGAAGGGGCGGCTGCGGTCGAACCGGCGGCAGCAGCTTCAGCCGCGAGGATAGCATCGTACAGCGAACGGTCGATTGGCGCAACGATCCACTTGTACTTGAACTTGGCATTCGGGTCCAGGGGGATTTGGCCGATCGATTCGACGATGCCGACGGTCAGGCCTTTGGTGCCGAAGTCGACAACAACCGGCTGGCGGACGGCGATACCGACGACAGTAGGGTCGGCAATGTGCTCGGCTGGCAGCAAGTACTTATAGGTAAAGGCTTTTCCGGCGACAACAACTTGCACGGGGACGAACGCTTGGAGATTGAGTGGCATGAGGAAGACTCCTGTCTGAAGGTATGGTGGAGGTTAACGAACATTTTGCAGCCACTCGTCGCTGGGATTAGCAACGAGCTTTGTGCTTGGCACGGTTGCGCTTTTTGAGGCTGGCACGTTTTTGCTGTGCCATGCTGATGCCAGGACCTTTGTGGCCGTAGGTCATTGGGGCGAGGGTGACTTCGCCAGTGAAGGACTTGTGGACATCCGGCAGGACCGTGCGGAAGGCACGACCAAGCATAGCGGAGGAAGCGAGGGCCATTGCGACAGCAGCTGAGAGGGTGGAACCGATACGGGACATTTGAGTTTCCTTGAAAGTGGGGGTGAGTTTTGTGCGCGCGTTACAATGGAGTAACGTGCGCATGGAATTAATATAGCCGAGACAATGCCAGTAGTCACGCCTAGTTAGAGCAGTTCCCGACAGGGCTATGCCAGCAACAGCCGAGTCGTCGTCCGCGAGCAGGCCACGTACAGACATTGAAAAGCTTCCGTGCGATTGCGGTTCAGCAGGATGTCCTGATAATCCACAAACACAGTCTCGTAGGTACTGCCCTGCGCACGGTGGGCAGTGATGGCGTAGCCATACTTCACTTCATGGAAGATATCCTTCAACTCCCAGAACTTCTTCCACAGCTTAGAATTGCCTCGAGCGGCGTGCGCGAGTGCCTCGCAATCCATGCTGAACTCCGAAGCGCTCCGGGGATGCATAACCATCAACCGGATTGTCATGCCATCCTCACGGCGGCATTTCAGCTCAAACGCATGATACTTCGGGTGCCATGGGTGCGTGGTCGCAATGACGCTCTCAACGATGGCTTCGTCGTCCGTGTTCAATAGCGAATCCTCACCACGCTTGCACGGGGCCGTAGCGATGATACGATCGCCAATGAGGAAATTCCCCGGTATGGCCGTGGCGCCGAAGATCGCGCGCCGTATGAGGTCGTTATACTCATCCACGCGGACATTGCGCCATGCGATAACCTTGCCCTTCGAGCCATCGGCGAACGTGCCTTTCATGGCTTCCTGGTAGATGCATTCCTTGAACCCAGCCTTCGGCATCTTCCAGACGCCCTCACCGTTCGCGTTGTCGGACTTGATGACGATGCTGGGGGCAAAGCTCGGGATCACATTACGGATCGCTGTTACCAGTTTGAGGATCTGGTTATCATAGCGCATGATTTGGGTGAGTACGGCTTTGGATTCGAGCTGCCACACAGGGCTGGTGGCTTCACCGACTGGGGGGAGCTGCGCGGAGTCGCCGAGGAAGATAATCTTGACCTTGTGGAACTTGACGATTTCTTGCAGCAGCGCGAAGAGCCGCTTGTTCACCATCGAGGCTTCGTCGAGGAAGATGACGTCCAGGGAAGACAGGTCTTCCGGAGCTTCGCCGCCGACGAGTTCTTTGAGTTCGCCGTTCTTTTCGATGCGCAGGCCCAACAGACTGAAAATAGTGCAGGCCGTGCCGGTGATCGCACGGAGCACCTTGGCGGCTTTGTTGGTGGGCGCGGTGAAGGCAAAGCGGGCTTGGGACCGGGCACAGCGAGCGACGACTTCCTGCATGAGGAAAGTCTTGCCAGTGCCCGCGAACCCGGAGAGAACGAAGAAGAATTCGTCGGGGTCCGCGATGAAGTCCAGGAGGGCGGTCAGCGCGGCTTGCTGCTCGGGGTTGAGTTTGATGGCGGTGGCGGCAGTGGCTGTACCGTTGGGTGGGGGAGGCTGCACAGGTTCTGCCATTGCTACGATTTCTGGGCGAACCTTAGTTTCCCAGTCAAGGTCGGAAAGGCCGGATACGTCAATTTCAGTCATTTTTAACTCTCTTTTCTGTCAGGGCCACGCCCTGGATCGTACTGCGGTGGGACTACGAATTGCTACTTGTTGATGATAGGCCAGTCTGTGAGCGCGAGCGGTGCTTGCAAATCACAAACGCTGAGGTCGCGGAACTTGAGTTCGTCGACAGTCTCCCCGCCGTGCTCCATCTGGACGTAGCCTTCGAGATGTTCCTCAACCTGCAGGATCAGCAACGAAGGCTTGAGCCAGCGCTTCTCTTCCCGAAAGCGAGTCTTGCCTGTGAGGGTGCGGGTTATCATACCTGCACCACTATTGGCTTCTTGTTGAAGTAGTCACGCAGCAGCTGTTCAATCAACTGCGACTGCGCGCCAATCGGGATGCGGCCATCGACTTCTGAGAAGAGTTCCAGCTCCATCCGGGCGACAATGTCTTCCGGCAGGGAGATGTTTTTGCTGATGCGGCGGGTGATACCTTTAGGACGGGACATTGTGGGTTCCTTTTCAGTTAGGGGTTAGTGGTAATGATACGTGAGAGTAGGGCAGTGATCAAACGGCTAGGTAATTGCTTAGCCGGGAAAAGCTTTGCCGTCGCAACAGTCGAGTTCCCGAAGTCCCGTAGGGGGTCGTCTAATATCACGAAGCAAGGCTCTGTCCCGTTCAGATTCAAGAGCGACTTTGATCTCTGTTGGTATAAATCTTCCAGCAATATCTGTTCGATTGAGGGTAGTATATGCCCGTTCAGTCCACGAACATCTTCTAATTGCCAGGGTAATCGAACGAAGATGACCGCCCCGCTGCGCAGTGTGATACACGACTTGTCGAACCACTCGTAGAGAGCCAGATCGTTGAGTACGGAGGACATCGCCAACTGCGATGGAGTCGCGCCAGTCATGGCTTGGTCCGGGGGTCATTGGAAGGTTCCTTGGGAAGGGGCTGGGGCGCTGCAACTGGCGAGCGGGCGGCACGGTCCGCAGCGATGCACGCTTGACCGTAGGCGTGCACTTCCCGCTGAATCGCACTAGGGACCAGTCCGCCCAGGTTTTCGAGATTCAACCAGAATGGCAGCGGCGGCAACTCGCTCGCCTTGACCTTGGGCGCGGCTGGGGTAGCACCACACTTTTCGCAAACCGTTTCGCCTTCCGGACCCTCCCATTTATGGAAAATATGGTTGCAGCCGGTCACGCACTCGGGAGGGTGCGCGCCAGCTTCCGTGCAGTGGTAGTGGCACGCTGCGTCGCAGTCAGGGTGTGGCAGGATGTCCGCCCCCACTGGCGCAGCTTGTACAGCCACGCAATCCGCAATCCGGTTCTTGCAGGTCGGGCACTCGGTCAGCATGCCCAAGCATTCGGGCGCAGCTTGTACAGCCGGGGCAGTACGCAAAGCTCTGCGAATATCCGCAACCTTGGTATCGCGCCAAAGTTCGAGGTTGTCAGGCTGGATACTCTCAATCCAAGTTGCGGTAAGCTCCAGCGCTTCACGCAGCACAGCATCGGGCGCAGCTTGTACAGGTGCTGCCGGGGCAGGCCGAGCATTCGGGCTTGAGCAGTCCAAGCAATTCGTCAGGCCGCCAAGATAGTGAGGCTTCATGCCAGTGCCTTGGCAAGGCTCACAGAAGGCATCGCCAGCAGGTTGAATAGCTGCGCGCTCTGCCACCTCGATTTCCTCGGCGATGTAGTCGAACAGCGTTTGGCATCCTACGCCGGGCATCCAGATAGTGTCGGTGATCGGGCCGTTTTCGTCGTCGTTCGCCAGTTGCAGCGCTTCGCCGATCTTGCGCAGGATGGCCGCAGCTTGATTTGGGGTGGTCATGTCAGTCCTTAAATCGGTTAGTGATAACGGTCGCGGCAATTCCGATGAGGAAGCCGAGAAACAGCCAGTCGCCGGCGCTCATGGCTTGCCATTCTGCGCTGCTGTAGCGCCGGACATGTTTGCGATAGCTGCGTCAACTGCTTCGCGCTTTGTGCGGTAGGCGATCCCTTCGCCCGAGACAACCTGGTAATCTTCGTCTTCGTCCTGCTCCATCAACTGGTAGCCTTCGGCGCCACTCTTCGATGCCGGGATGGTGCAGATGAATAAGCTCCGGTCCAGTACGAAGTCCAGCCGTGCCGCATCCGTCAATCCCCGCACCTCGGTCGGCTTGGCCTCTTGTGATGCAAGGAACGCCGCGTAATTGTGCGCGCACTTGGCATATTGCGCAGGCACGCCGAAATCTTCCGGGTCGCAGGATTCGCGCAGCTTGCCCTGCAAGTCGGTCGGCTTGGCCTCTTGTGCCGCAAGGCGCTCGATTTCATCGACAGCTTTGGCCCAAAGTTTGGTGTCGAGCCACTGTGCATTGGCCAATTCTTCACGCAGCCGTTTTGAAATGTCGGTCGGCTTGGCCTGCTCTGGCTGGGCGGCACGCTTCCCGATATTGAATGCGTACTCGGCAAGGGCCGCACGGCCAGCATCACCACCACCAGCTGCGCCCCATACCTTGGCAAAGTGCGAACCGTGCATGCCTTCGTGGGCATAGCAACTATCTGTCGGCTCGCTGCTAGCCTGCGCAGGGGCGGCGAGGGCATCTGCTCCTGCCTTTTCATCCAGCTCTTGTTGATACTTCCGCAGGTTCTGGCTTCTACTGCGCCCATAGGTACTGTAACGGCTCATTTGAGTCTCCAGGTAGGGCATTGTGAGAGGGAGTGTGGGCCGCTGCAATGGGGGCAGCAGAGGATTTTGGTATAGGACATCATTGCCCCTTCACGTAAGTAACGCCATCATCACACAGGTACGAAACCTTCGCCTCTTCATACCCTGCCGCGTCTTCCTTGGAAGTGATCTTGCAGTTATGAGCTGATGCCCAGGCTTGCCATTGCTGATGGTTTTTTATAGCCGCCGTCTTATAAGCAATTGCAAGGCCAGTAAGCGTGGCAAACAGCAACAGCATCATACCAACAACTACAAGCCCTGTTTTGGTTCCCTCTGAGAGCTTCATGATCAGCTCTCCTCAACATCAAAACCCAAATGCTCTGCGCAGTCTTCGCAAATCTCTGCGTGGCTGTCCTGATACTTGCTCTCACGCAGCAACAGCGTGTCCTGCGGTTTGATGCTCGCAATCCAGCGATCCGCCTTCGTAGTGCGATGCGTCTGGCGCTGGAAGTAGCCCAGGAACTGCGTGTGGAATTGCCCGCAGCTTTGGCATTGCTGACGCGCGAACATCACCACGGCAGCTTGGGGCTGCCACTCCCGCTTGGCTTCCCACGAACGGACAGTGGCTTGGATGTGATCGCGGTCAGCTTGTGGCAGGCCGCCCTTGCTCAGGGTAAAGCGTGCGGCCTTTACGTCGTCAGCACGGCGCTTGTCCACCATGCTTTCGGTCAGGAGGTCTTCGAGGATGGAGTCCTTAGCCATGGTGAGGGCGAGGTCAGCATTGAGGTCTTCCAGGATGTCCAATGGGGAATCGGAAGTCTGGGCGGCGGTGAGAGCAGTTGCTGGAAACATGAGAGTGAGCCTCTTAAGAGTAGGAAGTAACGGCTTAGCCGAGATTGGTCAGGCGATTGATGAGACGCAGAATTACTGCATCGGTCTGAGAGTCGCAGGAATTGCGAATACGATAGCTGCCCAAAGCCTCAATCATACCTTCTGGCGTGCTCAGGACGGAAGATGAATAGGACTCTGCCAGCAGCTCGAAACTGTCAGCACGTTCCTGGGCAAACTTGAGGCTGGACTGCGCGGCCTTCAACTCCGCTTTCGCTTTCTTCAACTGCGCCGTCAGCGACGGAGCGGGCTTGCGCTTGGCTGGGGCCTTAATTTTAGCTGTTCCGGCTGCTGCTACTTGGTTGATCTGCTCGTTCAGGTTCATTTCAAGTTTCCTCTTATTCGTTAGTGAGTGCTTCGATTTGGTTTTCCAGCGCAACCTGGAGTAATTGCCCCGCATACTTCAGCATGCGATGGCGGATTTTGTACAGCTCCCAACTCGGGAGAGGTTCCTGGGCCTGAATACGCTTTGCGATCTTGCTGAAGTAGGTGCCGTCACCTGCTCCGAAGCCGCGACCGTTGGCTTCGAGGGTCCCAGCAACAGCTTTTTCCGACTGAGTTTGCCGGGCGTAGATCGCCAGGACGGAACGCAGGACAGCTTTGTCATTGTGCAGGAGCAGGATGCGGATAGATTCGCGGGTCCAGGGCGTGCTGCTTCCAGTCATTTGAGCCTCCGATTTCATGGCACCGCACAATTGCAGTGTCATCCAACTAGACTCTATTCTACGCGCGTATTACTCCCGCGTCCCACAGTAACAGCAATTATTCCTCTCAGTTATCCCCGAATTCCACGCGCGCGTTACAGCGGAGTAACGTGAGGGTAAAACTCCCCCCACTCTCCAGGCAACAAAAAGCCCCCAGCTATTTCTAACTGAGGGCTTTCGGCGGCAGGGGGAGGCTCAATTACCCCCGCCACAACTACTGAAGCAACCGGGATTCTCCCGGTGCGCAGCCGATTACTCGGTAGCGGCTTCCGCTTCGGCCGGCGCCAGTTCCTGGCCCAGACCGGCCAGCAACGCATCGCTGTCGATCGTGCTGCCTTTCTTGGTGCTGCGCGATGCCTTCTCGGCTTCCAGGCGCTTGACGATGCCGTCGAGCTTCGGGTTCGTGCGCAGGGCGATTTTCTCGGCGTGCGACTTCGTGCCCAGGAAAACCATGATGTCGGCTTTCGACTTGCCCGTGAGTTCGATCAGGGCCTTGGCCAGAACCGAGGCGCCTGCCATGCCGTTCGCGTCGCGCTTGACGTTCCACTCGCCGTTTTCCAGGCGAATCAGGATGGCATCGATAGCGATCACGCAATCTTCGACATCTTCGACACCGGCGATTTCGTCGCCCAGCTTCTGCTCGGCGCCGTGGGCAGCGAACTTGGCCATCAGGGCCGAGACGATGTTGTAAGTGCGGGTTTCGCCGTTGACGAAGTCCATGCGCACGACGACTTCGCCCGAGGCTTCGTCGATGGTGGAGGTCTTCAGCATCTTGCGTTTGCCACCGAATTCGACATCGCGGCCGTCATCCATGCGGACGGTGATGGTTTTTGCCGGGGCGGACGGTGCTGCAGCGTTTTCTTGGGTCATTGTGAGGCTCCATTATGGTTGGTGTGAGGTGGATCGGCTTTTGTTTGTTGCCGGTTAGGAACCCGGAGAATCGTTAGCCGATGGAATGACTATAGCGGATTCAGCGGGTTCTGGAAAAGGAATTTTGAGAAATCCGGCCAAGTTAATAGGGATAAGGAAATGGCACCAGTAATAAGGTCGGAGCGTGGCGTCACACTCAAAAGCACTGAACGATTCCGGGGAGTTGGACGGATCGTGCAGGATTTGGAAATTGCCGTGGCCCAGGACAACATGGCTGATGTCCGACCGGCCGCTGCGCCCCCCCATGATGTAAGGGGATAAGCCGAAGTCGAAGGTTTGCGGCTCATCTGTGTACAGAGCAATTGACAGCAATGACAGGTTGCGAGCGGCCAGCCAATCACGGGTTGCTTTGTAAGAAGCAGCAGCGTCAGTCCCGTCACCGAAGTTGTCCTGGACGAAGTGTGGCACCGCTTGAGGTTTCAGCCCCAGCAAGTTCGCAATGCACGTGCGCCAGCAATCCCCGATCAAGCCTTCGGAAGGCTCGTGGCGGTGGAGCTGCTTGTAAAAGCAGGAGGTGTCGGGGGTCATTTGCTTTTGCCTTTGACGCGGCCCTCAAGGGCATCCTTGATCCAGCAGTAATAAGTAACCGGCCAGATCAGGCACATAATGAGGAAGGTTCCGACAAGAATCCCCAGCGTGTCGTCGTCATCCACGAAGCCGTCGCGCTCTGCGTCAGTCGCGTTGAACAGTGCGTGGAGCATGTGGCCACCACAGACAACCATCATGATAATGTACAGAAACAGGAAGAGGTTCATTTCGGGGTCTCCTTGGAAGTTGGTTGTGCCGGACGGCTGTGGGTGCTGCCTGCGAGGTACTCTTTGTACGGAACTTTCTGGCCGTTGACCATGAAGCCCCAGGTTCCTTGGTACTTCCAGGTAATGAAAAGAGTCCACACGCCGCCGGGGGTTACAGATGTAATGTGGTGGAACATGCCGAGTGTGAGCTTGGCCGTGTCGCCGGGCAGGCGACAATAACGAAGGCGTCGATCCAAAGGGGTAAAGGAGGGGTGGCGGCGCTCTAGCCTGTCTTCCAAGTAAGCACCCCGCAGAATAATCGTCCGAGCTTCCCAGGGATGGTCATGGGTGTGCGGGTCGAGGTCTTCCCGCATGATGTGGTGCAACCGCACGGAAGGAAACCAGTTGCGCCAGCCAGTGCGAGTGCCTCCCTTGCCGAATTGATAGGGGTTCAGCAGCCAGTACCGCATCATGTAGAAGCTGCCATCAGTATCTTGCAGGTGCACATAGGGAGTAGCTGTTGCACGCTTGATGAGCCAGTCCACCACCTTTGGCCGCACCAGGAACGCGGCAAGCCGTTCCCAAAGCCATTCGCTGAGCCGGGCGATCATGCTGGCACCTCACGCAGGGTTAGAGCAAGCCCCAGCAGGCACAGCAAGAGGCTACAGATAGCCCCGAAAGTGAAGTAAGGCGCCTGTGGCGAGCCTTCCGTATGAATTTCGAGTATGAGGAAGAGCACTGCCAGGAATGCTCCGAGTGGGATTAACATGAGGTTGCCTTTCTTTTAGAGGGGGTTACAAGTCATCAGCGGCTGCTTTTGCTTCGCGCTCCTGCTTTCGCAACAGGCCGCGCCGGTCGAGTTCACGCCGAGAACGCTGGCGCGCGATTGCGTGTTCAACAGTCTGTCCGGGGTGCCAGTCCGCAAGGGCAAACGCAAGTTCCTTCGGGGTTGCAGTAGCAGATGCCCAAGTGGAAGCCGAGAGGAAGGCCACGCGGAATGATGCAAGGTCCGGGGGATGTAGTCGGGGCTTGTCGTTGTTATTGCTGTATCAGGGGGCGCGGGGCCGTGCATGGTAGCCTCATTCTGTGGTTTGGGGGAGTTTCACCCTCGCGTTACTCCGGTGTAATGTGAGGGTGAAACTCATAATTTCCCAATTTCCCCCAGCAGTCACGCCATTTTGCGCCAGCTCCTACCCGTTGCGATAGCTAGCCAACCATGCGCACGCGCCCCCGCACGTAGGGGCACGCACTCCGGCCCGCGCTCGCATCATGCCCGCATCACCCGCTGGCGCGTTAAAGCGGTTTTAAAAACAGCACCGGGCCGACGATTTTGAGCTTTTGCCGTTTGCTCTTCAGGGTTTTAAACCCCCTCTAACGACTAGTTGTTGCTTCAGTCTTGTGCGGGGTGCGCGAGCGATAAACCACAATTGGCTGCACGCGGAAGGGGTTCCTTACGAGGGTGGAATAGCTCCGGCCACGGTGCAACGGGCGGGGAGAGGCGGGTCGTTCGTTCGCATCCTGGGAAGCCCCCTATAGCTATTGCTAGTTGCTAACAGGCGCGCGAGGCAGCTGGGTTTCCGGGGCATGGAATAGCGGGCCGTGATGGCGTTTCCGGGGTGAGGGTAGGCATGGGTAGCCGGAGGGTTGCATTCGGGCCGTGGCGGCATGGTTCTGGCCCTCCAAATCGATGCCGTGACTCAACCCGAACCCGGAAACGGAGACGCCCGGAGCAAACCGGGCATCAGGCGCTAGCAACCACCACTAGCCGCGCATCTTCGTCAATGCGGCTTCGGTGATGGCATCGATTTCCGTTGCGCGGGAGGTAGCAATAGCGAAGCTGATTACGAGGTGGAACATTGCGGCAAGGATTTCCTCTTCGGAGACGCCAGCCGCGAGCATGCGGGCGTAGTCGTTGAGGAACGGGCCGCTGCCACCCGGAGCGAAGAGTTCACACTCCCCGGCGGTGAAAGCAGCGGCGCGAACGAGGGCGGAGGTTTCAGTGGTTTTCATGGCTAGAGTCTTTCATAGAGTTAGTAGCGGAAGCTCATTCCGATGCGTTTGTTGTGTACGATGACAGCGAGCTGGAGCGCGATCACGCCGTATTGGAAGGATTGGCGCGGCCAGCCAGCTGGGAGTGCGCGCGCGATGCCATAGGAGGTTAGGGCTGAGCCGATGAAATAGACGGCAACTTGCTTGTCCGAGGGGTGTAACCCCAAAATGGGATTGGTTTCCCACAAGCCGGGGGTTTTGCGAATGCTGCGGGTTTGCGCGTAGTCCGCGTAGAGCGACAGGGTTAAGTAGGTTTGCCGGGTTGTGTCGGAGTCGGACCAATCGCTGGTGATGCGGGGGAGCTCCGGGAGAGGCTGCGCCGAGACGAGAGCTGACCACAACAAAAGCAATGTGGTGCTGAGAATTTTTGCTGTGGTCATGATAACAACTCCTAGTGACAAAAGAGGTCGGTTTCTACGCTGGCGGTGAAATCATGCGATAGAAGAGCCATAATAATTGCGAGTGCTGCGGCAGCGTCTACGCGCTGATTGTAGACATAAACAACTGGTATGGAACTATCCGAGGCGGGCAAGCCAAGCTTGTCGAATTTGATTGCTGTGCAATTGCCATCGATTTGTTTGATCTGGTAGCGAACATGTGGGGTAGGCATGATAGGGAAGCTCCTATAGGGGGTGGTCGGAGTGTTTCACGTGAAACACTGGCCGGATGCGTTACGTTTAGCGGTTAGCCGGATTGGTGAGGATGTGCAGCGCGGCCTCGATAGACCAGCCACGTGCTTTCAAATACCGCGCCGCACGGTATGTGCCGAAGCTTCGCCCGAGTTGCCGCGCGTGGGCGATGGTCGGACGGCCCTGCGCATTGCGGATGCACAAACCGTTTGGGGTCCAGGTGCCGCGCGCGATGCCATCGCTATTGTAGGGTATGCGGGGCATGGTTAGGACTCCTCGGAAGGCGGGTTGTCGAGCATCACGATTGCGGCCTTCATGTGGTCGGCAACGGCCGTAAAATGATGCAGGGCGTACTCATTGATAGCGGCGCGCAACGTGACAAACGTGTCATTGGCTAGCGGCATGTTGCCCTGCTCGCATGCGCCCCGGAACACGCGCATGAGGGTTTCAATGTGCATGGGGCTGACAATGGGGTGAGGCACGATTGCGAGCGGGAAGCCGGGGATTTCAACATCCGGCGCGTAGGGTGATTTCAGAATGGCCTTGGGCATGATTGAGACTCCGATAGCTGAGAGAGTGGGAGAGAGTTCCATGCGCACGTTACAGTGGAGTAACGTGCGCATGGAACCCCGGCTAGGGTTAGGCCTTGGCCGCGCCGTTGCCTTTGCCACCGCGCTTTGGTTTGTCGGTAATAGGAGCGGCTGGCGGCGGCGTTTCGTCGTCCGGTTCGTTGTTGTCCTCGTTGTCACCGTCCTGGACATCCATGCCGCCACCGCTCATCAGGCCATCGAGCAATGCATCGCTATCTACGCCACTCGTATTGGCCGTTTCCACTTGGAGTTGCGCAATGACTTCGGCAATACGCGGGTTTTTGCGCAGGGCGGCGATTTCCTCTTTTGTTTTTGCATCGAGGAACGCCGTGATTTCAGCCCGCGATTTGGAGGTGATGCGCATCATTGCGCGAGCCAACAGGCCGCCCTTGTTGCCGGTGCTTTCGCCATTGGTGCGGGACTTGTTCCATGTGGAACCTTCGGGCAGGGTGATGCGATTGTACACTTCGAACACGGCATTGTATTTGTCGTCGATGGTTGCGGTGCGCCCGGTTTCAGGATCGCGGGCGATTGCCGCCGCATCGATCAACTTTTGTTTGAGGCCGTGCATCATAGCCTGTTGTTGGATGTCCGGCGTGAGCGCGTTAGCGTCAACGGTCAGCGCCATGCCATTGGAGAATGTGAGCGTGAGGATAGGACCGGCGATAGTGGCTGCTACAGCCGTTGCGAGTTTTTTGTTTTGTGCGGTTGCCATGATTGAGCCTCTTAGAGTTGTTGTTACGGTTGTGGGAAGAATTTCCCCCATAGCCCCACGCGTTAGGCGCTGGCTATGAGTGACGCTCTAATTATCCGGGTTAATCAGGTCATGGGCCGCACCAATTGGCATCGAACCGTATGCGCTGCCGCCGATGGAATCCCGGATATGGGCCATCCAATAGGAGGTGGCATAGTCGCTCTCATCGTTGCCCAGCTTTTCGAGGCACACATCGAGTGCTTTTTCGATGGTCTTTTGGCATGCGAGGATGGCTCGCGCTTCACGTTTGGTCATTTTCATTTGGTGCTCCTAATGGTTAGTGGTAGGCAGGATTCGCCCCGTTAGCCTCATGTTTCACGTGAAACACTGGCTAACGGTGAGAGTCTAACCGCGAATACAAATCGCCAAAGTTTCGCGATATACGGCCCATTGAGAGGAACCGCTCAGGTATGGGTTAGGAACATCAAACGCCCCGGTGCCCATGGAATCAAAATTGCTGTGGGCGCGTTTGTAGGCTTCGTATTCGCGTTGACGTTCGGAATGTCCGGCAACGAGTTCATAGCCATAGTCGGTCAGGTCGTAGGCGCCGTCATCTACGTCGATGATACCGGCCTTGGCGAGGGTATGGATTGCCCCGTTCGTGGCGTTGTGATGCGCGCCGATAGGCAGGGTTTCGTCAAACGACATGGTAGTGCATTGTGTCGAGCAATTGGCGTAGAGCGCGTAGAGTTCCTGCGGCCCGCATGCGGCGATGTGGTCGAAAATGCATTCGGTTGCGTGGTAGTGACGCGGCGCACGGATCATGTGGCCGATTTCGACTTGACGCTGGGATTCTTTCGAGAGTGGCATGGTAATAGCTCCTAATTAACGGTTAATAAGACGAACGATTGGACGGCTGAGGATGTAGCCGGTTACGGCGATGGCGATGAGAAGGAGTGCCATGTTAGCCCCGCTTGAACATCAGCGGTTGCGTTACATCTACGCGTTCCAGTTCATCTACTAAAGCTACTGTAGAGAATTCCGTCTCAATGGCACTCACGATGAACGAGCCACCTGCCTGATATCCCCGAGCGACAAAGTTACTGTCCTTGGTGAAGGGGATAGGATTACCGATAAAACAAAAAGCGGCACCTTGAGGCAAAAGGGCAAAAACAGTACGGGACATGGCGCTGACTCCGGCTCGGGTTGGAACGTTGTTTTGTTCGAGGAATTCATTATGGGCCATAACAATCCCGTCAGGGGAATTATTTTCAATCGTGTTGTGCATTGTCATCAGCGCCTAGGGCATGGGCATGTTTTACCCTCACGTTACTCCATTGTAATGTGCGCGCCGAACTCCCCGGCATGCTCCAGGCTACCGAAAATCCCCTATCCCATTCGAACCGGTTTGGATGGCTCACCACGCCACGCAGCCCCCGGTTGATAGGAACATACCAGCGCCTCGGCGTTCGTGCCATGGCGGAGTTTTCCCCTTTTCAGGCATGGTTATTGCTAGAGCCACTGAGTCTTATATAAGAGTGAGGGGCAGTCTTATACATGAGTTAAAAACTATGGGCATTGCCAGGATGGTAGCGTGGGGCTATCGGGGCATGGCTCGACCACCTGGACAGTCCGTGTTGTCAGAGTGATAACGAAATGGGTAAACCCGGCGCGGCTGAGCTACGGGCTACCATTAGGGAATGGCTATCAGAGCGGGGGGGATGATAGTCACGAGGGGAGGGGTGACGTGATGCACTAAAGTTGCCTATCTAACACTGCGCGCGCCCGCCCACACGCGACTAACATACAACTCGCAACTAAGTCAATGCTATCAATCCGGCACAATCGATAGCCGAGCTACCCTATCAACTCTCGGAATCGATAGCATTTTGCCTCATAGCTATTGCCTATCAGCATTGCCCACACGCGCCGCCCCGTTCGCATAACCCCTTTTATGTCAAATGCCCCAGCACGGTCGTGCGATAGAGTGCGGCTATCGCGGGCCAGGGAATCGATAGTGTGAGCGCTGCCCGCAGCGAGGGGGGGGGGGGGGGGGGGCGCCCGGGGAAGGGAGCATGTGGGAGGTGGGGGAGGGGGAAACACTGGGCGCTGATATAGACGTAATGCATCTCCCCAGATTTTTTCAAAATTTCCACAAGAGTGTTGTCTTTTTGACCACTCGCTCCCCTCTCAGTTATAGCTATTCCACCCTCACATTACTCCGGCGTAACGCGCGCACAGAACTAGCTATAAGGAACAGCAAGTCGTGGAGAGCGAATGGCTTTTACCCGTTAACATTACTGAGCCGATTGCAGTATGCTGTAACAGTTCCCAGTTCACGTGTTGCTGTTAATTGCAGTCCAAAGGAATCTCAGTGCATCCCATCGCAACTAGCAGGAGCTTCCATCATGGCAGGCGCACAGAAAATTGACAAGGTTCACCATATCCACGAGTGCATTATTAACGATATGATTGCAGAGCCGACCGTGACGCAGCTGGAGCTGTGCAAACGCTTTGGCTACACGCCGGGCTGGATGTCCAGGCTGATTAACAGCGACAGCTTCCAGGCTCGCTTGGCCGAGCGTCGGCAAGAGCTGCTGGACCCGGACGTGAAGAAGAAGTTGAACGCGCGGCTGGAAGCGGTTGTGGCGCAGTCGATGGATCACATCCAGTCCCGGCTGAACTCTTCCGAGGCGAATGCCGACTTGGCGCTGGCGAGTCTCGGCGTGGCGGCAGCGGGCTTGGGCGTGCTCAATCCTCCGAAGCGGTAACGGGGTAAAGCCATGGCTGAAAAGAACCTGCTGTCGGAAGCTGCACAGCGTATGATTGATGAGCACCGGGCGGAGAAGCTGCTGGAGGAACTCGTCATGGCACCGGTATGCCTGACGCCGGATACGCCGGATGCTTCCCCGTTGTTCGTGTCGAAGGCAGCTGCAAAGGCTATGACACCGCGCAAACCAGTCTACCACCCCGATGCGATGGTGCAGCTCGTGATCGACCACCCAGAGTACACCCACGAACAATTCGCCGCGCACTTCGGATACAAGGCTTCGTGGTTCGCCGGGGTGCTCGTAAGCGATCGGTTCCAGAAAGCACTCGATCCGCGCCGCAGTGAGTGTTCGAATCCAATGCTCACCGGCACGATGCAGGATATGTTCCGGTCAATGACGGTGCAGTCCCTCGTAGTGCTGCAAGAGCGACTGAACGATCCGAAGGCGAGCGAGGACTTGATTATCAAAGCGATTACCGCTGGGGTCAAGGCGCTTGGCATGGGTACTCCAGGGGCACTGCCTCCACCGCCGGAAGCTCCGCCAACGCTTGACCAGCTAGCGGCTCGCTTGTCCACTCCGAAGCAGATCGTTGCTACGGAACCGGCACGTGACTGGACAATCGAAGCTACCCTCAACGAGATTCCGCAATGACACTGAAGCAGACAAAGATCACGCCGGAGCTGCTCGAAGGCTTCGCTGCTCACTACATCTCGCCGCAGTACGATGATGCGCAGCCGACGCCTCAGTTCCACCGGGATTGCTGGGGGCTGTACTGTCAGCCGTTGCTGCAATGCGGGGTTGCTGCCCCGCGCGGGCATGCCAAGACAACTGCGCTGACGACGGATTACATCTTGGCGGAAATCCTGTTTCGGAGTGAAGAGTACGTTATTCTGGTCAGCTCCAATGAGGAAATGGCCATCGAGCTGCTAGGCGACATCACGCGGGAGCTATCAGACAATGAAGACCTTATCGAAGATTTTCAGATTAAAGGGTTCCTCACTTGTGCCAAGACCGACATCATTGTGGAATTCAAGGATGGGCACCAGTGTCGGATTCTGGCACGCGGATCTGGCCAGAAAATGCGTGGACGTAAGTGGCGTGGTAAGCGGCCGGGTCTCATTGTCTGTGACGATCTGGAAGATGATGAACAGGTTGAGAACATCGAACGTCGTAACAAATTTCGACGCTGGTTTTATCGCGCTCTCAAGCCTGCCTTACGTAAGGGCGGACGGCTGCGGATACATGGGACCATCCTGCACGAGGACTCCCTTCTAGCCCGCTTGATGAAAGACAAGACCTGGCACACGCAGTTCTATCGCGCACATGCTGGGTTCGATGACTTCACTGACATCTTATGGCCAGAGCAGTTCTCGGAAGAACGCCTGCGCGGCATCCGTCAGTCCTTCATCGAGCAGTTCGACAGCTCCGGCTACTCGCAAGAATACCTGAACGACCCCTTCGATAACAGCGAGGCGTACCTGCGCAAGGACGACTTCATCGAGCAGAACGACGACGAGAAGCAGCTGCCAAAAAAGCTCAACGTGGGCATCGACTTCGCGATCAGCAAAAAGCAAAAGGCGAACCGGACCTCGATGACAGTCGGCGGGCAGTGCGCGGGCAACCTCCTGCACATCGAGGATCAACACGTCGGCCGCTGGGACCTGCTGGAAATCATCGAAGAAATGTTCGACCTCCAGGCTCGCTATGAACCGGAACTGTTCATCGTTGAGGACGGCATCATCTGGAAAGCGGTGTCGCCGGTACTCAACGCGGAGATGCTCAAGCGTGATGTCTACCTGAACATCCAGGCCATCCTCCCGATCAACGACAAGAAAACCAACGGTCGCAGCTTTCAGAAGCGAATGAAAGCAGGAGCTTGCCGCTTCAACAAGCAAGGTACATGGTACGCCGGGTACGAAGCGGAACTCTTGCGCTTCACTGGTGACTCCGATGCGGTGCTGGACGATCAGTTTGATTCCACGGCGCTGCTCTCACGGGGGCTGGAAATGGCGAAGATCCTGGACGAAGACGACTTCGCCTCCGAGGAAGAGCTCTACTCCCGTCGCCGCGACAAGCCTGAGAATTCCGGCCGCAACAAACACACTGGCTACTAGCCGAAGGAACTTCCATGGCACATAATGTGAACGAAAACAACGAAACCGGAAGCGCGGTTAAAACGCCGAAGCTGAAGTTCGCTACGCTGCTGGACTCGCCGAACATCGCAAAGGAACTCCCGCAGGATTACCTGGACGTGCTCGGCGCACAAGTCGTTGAAGGCTATCGCACTGACCGTGCGTCGCGCAGCGAATGGGAAAAGAAAAATGCTGAGGGCATCAAGCTGGCGCTGCAAGTCACCGAAGCAAAGAGCTTCCCGTGGGCAGGCTGCTCCAATATCAAATTCCCGCTGGTTACGATTGCCTGCCTACAATTCCTGTCGCGGGTTGCCATCCTGACCAAGGGCCGGCAGATCGCCAAGTGCGACGTTCTGGGCCTGGACCCTTCCGGCGGCGAATACAAGCGTGCACAGCGCATCCAATCCCACTTGAGCTTCCAGCTCCTGGAAGACGACGATTCCTGGTTGGACGACGATGAGAAGGCGAAGTTCGCTTCGAGCATTGTCGGCTGCGCTTTCAAGAAAACTTTCTTCGATTCCGTCGGTGGCCGCAACCAGTCGCCACACGTACCCGCCGCGAAACTGGTAGTCGACTACTACACCAAGGACATCGACAAAGCCAATCGCGTCACGCATGAACTTGACATGACCCCGAACATGCTCAAGGAACGTGAACGTCAAGGCGTGTTCCTGGAAGTGGACTGCGAACGGCAAGACCTTCCTGTCACGAGCGAGCTGCAGCAAGTCCAGGATGAAATCCAGGGACTCTCCGCTCCGGCTGACGAAACCCTCGGCATCACCTGTGTGCTGGAACAGCACCTGTGGCTGGACCTCGATGGCGACGGCTACCAGGAACCATACGTGGCTTACGTCACCGCTGAAACCGGCCAGGTCCTGCGCCTCGTTGCGCGCTTCTACGACAAGGGCGACGTCTTCCGCAAGAACGATTCGCTGGTGCGCGGCCTGGAAAACGACATGCTCGAAGCAGGGGACGTGCCGGAAGTCCTCGCTCGCTACAAGTCGGAAATCAAGAAGCTCCAAGAGGCGTCGGATAACTACATCCTGCGTATTGAGCCGCTGAAATACTTCACCAAAATCCCGTTCATCCCAAGTCCTGACGGCGGTTTCTACGACCTGGGCCTCGGCGCCCTGCTTGGTCCGATGAATGCTGCGGTCGACAGCCTCGTGAACCAGCTCATCGACAATGGCACCATGCAGAATACTGCCGGTGGCTTCCTGGGACGCGGCGTCAAGATGAAAGGCGGCAGCAGTGGCTTTGCCCCGTTCGAATGGAAGCCTGTCGACAGCACCGGCGACGACCTCCGGAAGAACATCGTGCCGCTGCCGGTGCAGGCACCTTCCAATGTGCTGTTCCAACTGCTCGGAATGCTCGTTTCGTACAGCGAGCGCATCAGCGGCAGCACAGACATCATGTCCGGCGTAAGCCCTGGCCAGAACACCCCTGCGGAAACCAGCCGCAACACCGTCGAGCAAGGAATGAAGATCTTCTCGGGCATCTACGGCCGCCAGCATCGGGCCTTCCGCCGCGAGTTGAAGAAATACGTCGAACTCAACCGTCTGTTCCTGGAAGACAACGTCGAGTACTTCAACCTCGTGTCTGGTGAAGGCGCAATGATCGCCCGCGACGACTACCAGAAAGGGAAGTTCTCCGTGCGGCCGTCCGCAAACCCTGCGATGGCGAGCGAAACCCAGCGCCAGCAACAGGCAATGTTACTGCGTGACGCCGCGAACAGCACCAGCGGCTACAATCGCTACGAAGTGGAGAAAAACTTCCTGGAAGCTTATGATGTTCCGAACATCGACGTTATCTACCCTGATCCTTCTGGCCCGCTGGCCATGCCTCCACCAGTTGACGCCAAGATGGAACTGGAAATGAAGAAGCTGGAACTCGCAAACGCGAAAATGCAGGGCGAAATGCAGCTCGCTATCGCGAACTTGCAGGTCCAGGCCCTGCTCAACCAAGCCAAAATTGAAGAATTGTCGGCGAAAGCCACATTGGAATTGGCGCAAGCTGAAGGTGTCGATATCGGCCATCAACTCGCTGCCATTAACGCCCAGATCGGTGCAGCCAAAACGCACCAAGATGGGATTTTGGGGGCTTTGTCCCTGATGCAAACAGCTATTAAAGCTAACCACGATATGACTAAGGAAAAAGATGACAAGCCAACAGCTAAAACCTGAAGAAATTCGGGAGTGGAAGCAGCATCCGGCCACACAAGCGTTTTTGCGGGACCTGAAGGACCGGGAAGCTGAAGGAAAAGCGACCTGGGCAGCACAGCAGTACCAGAAGGAGACGTTGGAAGCCTCGGCACTGGCGAATGCCACGGCACTGGGCGGAATGCAACTCCTGCAGTCATTGATTGATTATTTTGAAGAGGAAACGGTATGACACAAGCACAAGCACAAGAATCAGTCATTAAAGGCTATCCAGGATGGCGTGCTCACAAAGGCCCACACTGCGACAACACTTCGGGCTTCCGCGCAACAGGCCATCGCTTGCTGCTCCTGCCGGACGCTGCGGAAGTAACCTCTGCCGGCGGCATCATCATGACCGCCAAGGTCCTGGCCCAAGACGAATCCAAATGCGTCTGGGCTACAGTACTCGAAATCGGCCCTGACGCCTGGTCCGACAAGGGCACGGATTTCTGCGATGTCGGCGACCGTGTCCTGATCGGTGAATACACTGGCAAGTTCCATACCAGCCCACGCGACGGCGTAAAGTACCGTTTCGTGAACGACCTGGACATCATTACTCCGCTGGTTAACGAGTAGTCATTCTGTGCGCACGTTACACGGCTGTAACGTGCGCATAAAACTATACCATTAGAAGGAAACTGCCATGTCAGTAGCAATCAAGCAATTCCCAGTAACGTTCCTGCCGCGCGCACTTGCCGCGCCGATGGCCTTTGGCAATGAGGAACTTGTCCCAGGTAATGAGGAACTGGAAACGGAAGAAGCCTCCGACGACGCGGAAGCCGAAGCCCAGTCCCAAGCCGATGCCGCCAAAGCCGACAGCGAAGCCACCGAGCGCCAAGCCCGTGCGCAAGGCTGGCGGCCTGAAGCCGAATTCAAAGGCGATGGCAAGTGGGTCGACGCCGCCACCTTCGTCGATCGCGGCAACAAGTTCAAAAAGAACCTGGAAAAAGAAGTCGCCACCCTCAAGGAACAAGTCGCGGCTCAGAAGAAAACCAACGAGCAATTCGCGGTCTTCCACAAGGAAGCGATGGCCCGCAAGGAAACGGAACTCTCCGACGCTATCAAAGCCGCGAAGCTCCAGCGCTCGGAAGCAATCCGCAACGGCGAGGACGAAGACGCCCTGGCCCTGGACGATCGCATCGAGACCCTGCAGGAAGAAAAGCTCAAGCTCAAAGCCGAGCCGGCGAAGGAAGTCGAAACCGCCGACCCCGACAAAGCGGCTGCTACGGAGCGCCAAGCTGTACTCGATTCCTGGATTGAAGACGGCAACGAGTGGTTCAAGGAGAACCCAAAGCTGCGCGCTTACGCACTGGCTATCGGCCAGGAATTCCGTGAAGCTGGCGACAACGCCGTGGACCGCAAGTTCCTGGACAAAATCAAAGCGCAGATGGAAGTCGACATGCCCGAGAAGTTCCGCAAGGGCAATCCGCTGCGCCACAAGCCCGGCAGCGTCGAAGCCGGCAGTCCTGGCACGCAACAGCAACAAGGCAAGACCGAACGGGACCTCCCGAAGCAGGACCGTGAATTGATGCAGAAATTCGTCAAGGACGGTCTGATGACCAAAGAAGCTTTTCTCAAAGAATACAACTGGAGCTAATCATGACCCAAGACAAAACCCCTGATGTTACCGGCGCTGGCGAAGTTCCTTCCATGCTGTCGAAGCCCGCTGCTGGCCTGGAAGAACTCGGCCGTATCCGTGCCGAAGCCGCAGCCGAACGCGCTAGCCGCAATGACTCCGAGCGCCCAGTTGCCTCCCGCAGCCGCCGCTCCAACCTGGGCGGTGCCACGCTCAAGCTCGAAGTCTTCAAGTCCAACTTGCCTGGCTTCCACCTCTACTGGGAAAATGACGCCGATGCCAAGATCGAGCGCCTCCTGGGCGAAGGCTTCGAATTTGTCACCCCTGAAGAAGTCGGCATGCAACGCCTCACGCACCGCGTCGTCGCCGACAGCGACCTCGACAATCGCGTCAGCAAGCACGTAGGCACTACCGATGATGGTAAGGCGATGCGAGCGTACCTCATGAAATGCCCCAACGACATCTGGGAAGACATCCAATACTGCATTAACGACCTGGCAGACAGCCGGGATCGAGACATTCTGGAATCAGCCTCCCGTGGCAATGGCGATCGCTATCAGCCAAAGGGGTACGAAACCAAGGTCACTTCCGGCACCCGCCGCTAGCGCATACGCGCTGCTGACAGCTCCGTAGCCATTCGCTCCACCTTCCAAAACTCTTAACCAAAGGATGGCACCATGCCTAACTTGAACGCCCCCAAAGGCTTCTCCCCTGTGAAGTACCTCAACGGTGCGCCATGGAACGGAGCTGTCAACGTGTACTACATTCCGTCCACGGACGCCCTGATCTACAGCCCCGGCGATGCCGTGAAGTCCCTGGCGCAGTCCGATGCCAACGGCGTTCCCGGCGTTGTCAAAGCTGCGGGCACCGACATGCTGCGCGGTGTGATCGTCGCCTGCTTGGTCACCCCTCCAAACGGCCCTTCGCTGCTCGGCACCAGCCTGGACCTCGCAGTGCAAAACATCCCGGCCGCCAAGACCAAGGCGTACTACGTCCTCGTTGCCGATGATCCGAATGTCCTGTTTGAAATCCAGGATAACGGCCTGTCGGTTATCGCCGCTACCTCGATGTCGAAGAACTTCACCTTCACCGTGGCCAATCCGACTGCGCCGGGCCAGAACAGCGCCTCGGTGCTCCTGAATTCCAGCGTGGGCACCGCAGCCACCCTGAACCTGCGCCTGATGGGCGCCGTGCAGCGAGACGACAACGACCCGTCGCTGGTGAATGCCAAGTGGCTCGTAAAGCTCAACATGCACGAACTTTCGAGCGCCACCGTCGGCATCTAATCAATAGCGGCTGGGGTATTCTGCCCTGGCCGCAACAACAACTGAAGGAGCAATATCATGGCTGGTGGCATCCAAACGACTGCAAGTTTTCCCAAGGGTCTCTGGCCCGGTGTGAAATCCTGGTGGGACAGCGCAGCAAAAGGGACCGTGGACTTCCACACCCTGATGTTCAAGAAAGAAACCTCGGACAAGAACTACGAGGAATACGTCCAGGCCGTGGGTCTGGGCATCGCTCCGCGTAAAGCCGAGGGCGCCCCGATCATGTTCGACTCGATGCAACAAGGCTTCACCACTCGCGGTACGAACGCCGCGTATGGCCTGGGCATCATCACCACGCACGAAGAGCTGATGGACAACCGCTACCTGAAGCTGACCAAAGGTCGCGTCGAGAAGCTCCGCCGCTCGTTCCACGAAACGAAGCAGATCAACGCCTCGAACGTGTACTCGCGCGCATTCACTGCCGCGTATGCCGGCGGCGATGGCGTCTCGTTGCTGAACGTCGCTCACCCGAATATGTCGGGCGGCACCTGGCAGAACAAGCTGTCCGTGGACTCGGCGCTCTCCCAAGCGGCTGTCGAAGACATGATCATCCTGATGATGCAGTCGCGCGACGATCGCGGCTTCATCGAGCCGCTGTCGGGCAACCAGCTCATCGTTCACCCGAACAACATCTTCAATGCGCGCCGCATCCTGGGCACCAAGCAAGCTGTCGGTTCGAACCAGAACGACATCAACCCGCTGTCGACCGACGGCTACCTCAGCGGCGGCGTTGTGTCGAACCCTTACCTGGCCGGCACCGGTCCGTGGTTCATCACCACCAACTGCCAGGACGGCATGATCTACCAAGAGCGCGAAACGCTCGACATCTGGGAAGACAACGACTCGGACACCCGCAACTACAAGGTCGCGGCCTATGAGCGTTACGTGTTCCTGTGGGCGAATCCTCGCGGCCTGTTCGGTTCGAACGCTCCGTAAGTCAGGGCGCCGGGCTGCAGTCCATTCTGCGCGCACGTTACTCCGCTGTAACGTGCGCGTAAAACTATCCACACAAAAGGCATACTGTCATGTTCACTTCGACGAACACCAACTTCCCCGGCGGCGTTACCAATGCCGCTCCATATCAGGCCATGGCAGAAGCTTGCACGCCTGACCCTTCGTGGTCGCAACTCTACCACAACGAACTCAATACCTTCGTAGCGACGGACTTTACGACCACGCTCGTTGGCACTGGCACCACGGCACTGTCTGCTGAAAGCGGCGGCGTGTTGCTGTCCACGACCACGGCAGCAGCTCCTGACGCCAACTACTACCAGCTGCCGGTAGCGGGTTTCCAGATCACCGCCGGCTCGCAGCTCTTCTTCAAGTACCGTGGCAAGCTCGATTCGCTGCTGTCGGACTTCTACTGCGGCCTGATCGCAACGTCCGCCACCCCCCTGGCCGCCACCGAAGGCCTGTTCTTCTACAAGGCGGCTGGCGCTGGCACCGTGGTTCTGCGCAGCACCATCGGCGGCGTTTCGGTCGATACCCCACTCGGCGCTGGCAATGCAATTGTTGCCAATACCTGGTTCGAGCTCAGCTTCTACTACGACGCAACTGGCAACGTGGCCGCGTACTTCACGCCTACCACCGGGCCTACGAAGCCGACGTCGCTGCAGCCTAAAGGCTACGTTGCCCGCTACTCCCCGGCAGCTGGCTTCACCGCCGCAGTCCTGGCGCCATCCTTCGGCTTCCGCAACTCGACCGCAGTAGCTCGCACGTTGCGCACCGACTACCTGACCGTTTCGAACGAACTCAACTAACCCAAAGGGGCCATCATGGCAAATATTTTCAATCTGCAAACTCTGCTCGATGGTCCCCGTAATGTGGTGATCAAAGTTGATGGCATTCTGGACACCAGTGATCAGGCTTCTACGACGATCGCGGACCCAGCCCTCATGGCCGGGATCGACTTCTCCGGGGCACAAAAAGCTCTGAAGCTCCGTCTCAAGGAAATCGACTTCATCATCGAAGACGCCCTGACGGTTAACCTGTACTGGGATGCCACCGCTCCAGTGCTGCTGCAATCCTACAACGGTCGCGGTGATGCCTGCTACAACGACTTCGGCGGCCTCAACAACAACGCCGGGGCAGGCGTTAACGGCAAAGTTCTGCTCTCCACGGAAGGCTGGACTGCGGGCACCAAGTCCTTCTCACTCGTTCTGCGCTTCATCAAGACCCAAACGTAAAGGAACCTGCGATGGCCTCGACCCCAAAACCAGCTGTGAAGCGTTCGCCGAAACCGCAAGGCTCTCGCACGGAACAGCACAGCAAGTCCCGTCTCAAGGCCGATTTCGGCGGGATGTCCAATCTCCTGCGACCGAAGCCGACACTCCGCGCCACGACCAAGCCCCGGCTCAAGTAACAGCAACAGCAACAACAGCAAGGAAAGGTTCTTCAAATGGCTACCAGCGGCACTTACGCTTTCACTGTAACCCGCGACCAGCTGATTGAATCAGCCTTGCGGACGTTGCAGGTCTACGGCATCGGGGATGCAATCCCTGTTGAAGTTATCACCAACGTGGCGCAAGCCCTCAACATCTGGTGTAAGTCCCTCGTCAAGAAGGGCTTGCTCCTGTGGTGTGTGCAGGAAATTACCGTTCCAATGGTCGCGGCACAGTCCGCTTATCCAGTTGGCCCTGCCAGCGGCCATCCCCGCCCACTCCGTGTTACCGATGCGTTTCTGCGCACGACTGCATCCGACACGGACGTTCAACTCACTGTCACGAGTCGTTACGATTACGACACGCTGGGCCTCAAGAGCGCCGAGGGCATTCCGAATCAGCTCTTCTACGATCCGCAGCTTGTCAATGGCATCGTGACGCTCTACAACACACCTGTAGATGCTTCCACGGTACTGCACCTCGTGATCCAGCGGCAAGTCCAGGACTTCAACCTCTCCACGGACAACCCGGACTTCCCGGAGGAAGCCATCCAAATGCTCAAGTGGGGTCTTGCTGATGAAATCGGCATGGAGCAAGGTGCACGCGATGCGGTGCTCGACCGCGTTAATGCTAAGGCCCGCGCCTACATGGAAGAGTTCGTGAACTGGCAGCAGGCTCAAGAAGCCGCTTCCGTGTACTTCACGCCTACCCTCCCGAGCCGTTCCCAGGGGGGTGCGCGATGAGCGACCTCCGTCTTCCCCTGGCGCAGCGCATTACTTCGCGCGATGGCACTCTGGACAAAGACTCCTACATGGCCAACATGTTCCGGGAGGAATCCGAAGGCAAGGTTGAAGCGGTAAAACGCCCAGGCTACTCCTTGCAGGCCACTTTCGTCTCTGACACTGGCCAGGGCATGTTCAGCATGGTTACGGGCAACTACGCCGTTGTTAATGACACGATCTATGATATTGACTTCGGAACTTCGGATGTGATCCCAGCTACCACGATTTCGGACTTGCCCTACGACTTCATTACGAATGTAACGTTTGGCCTGCTAACCATCACCATTGTGAAGAGCACGACTGGCTTGTGGTACTTCGACGGCACGACTGTTACGAAAGTTGTAGACCCTGACTACCCCGCTTCCACTGTGCGCGGCATCGTGCTCCTAGACGGGACTTGCTATGTGATGGACCTTGAAGGCACTATCTATGGCTCGGCCATTGATGACCTTACGAGCTGGAGCGCTCTGAACTTCATCGGCGTCGACCAGTCCCTGGGCCGTGGTGTGCGCTTAGTGCGCCACCTCAATTACTGTTTTGCGTTCAACGACTTAGGCTTGCAGGCCTTCTACGACGCCGCCAACGCAGCGCCGGGTTCGCCATTGCTGCCGGCTGGCAATGCTACGTACCTGATCGGCTGCGCCCACGCCGGAAGTGTCGTAGCAATCGATGATATGGTAATCTTCATGTCGAAGGGGAAGCAACGGGGGCGCAGTATCAGCGCATTGCAAGGGCTGTCCCTCATCACGATCAGCACTCCATTTGTGGACAAGATCTTGAATCGCAGCACGCTGGACAACGTCATTTCCTTTGGGCTCAAGGTATCCGGCCATAGCTTTTACGTCCTGACCTTCCCAAGCCTCAACATCACCCTTGTTTGCGACCTTGTCGCCCATGACTGGGCCGTGTGGACCAGCGGTGCAGACGAATCTTACTTCGCAATGGGCTTCTACCTCAATACCAGCACGCGCGACTACCTCCAGCATATCACCACTGGCAGTGTTTACCAGATGTCTCCGCTGCTCTACCAAGATGCCGGCGTCGCAATTACCTGCCGTGTACGCACAACTCCTTACGATGGCCAGACGACGATCAACAAGTTCTTCACCGCATTAAACTTGATTGGCTCCCAAGTCGCAAGTACTGTTTCTGTACGTTACTCGGATACCGATTACCAGTCGTACTCAGCCTACCGCCAAGTCGATATGAACAGTGATCGCAAACAGCTTCGAGGTCTGGGCCGCTCCCGCCGCCGGGTGTTCGATGTGAAGCACATTGCGGACACTCCACTGCGCTTGGAAGGTATGGAGTTCGAACTCTATCTGGGTGATTCGTAAGTGTAATTCGTAGTGCTCAGTCATAGTTATTCCACCCTCACGTTACTAGCGAGTAATGTGAGGGCAAAACCCCTTCCAAACTGCCTTTCCTTCTAGAAGCTATTATGAAAAACTTCCTTCAAATTGCCGGTGGCATCAACACCAGCCAGTTATTGCTTGAACTCCACCAGCATCCCGAGCTGTGGAACGCTAACCCCGCACGACTTCGTCCTGGCAGTCCGCATGAACACAGCGACGACATCTGGGTACGCGGCAACGATGAAAACCCTTTCATTCTGGCGGGCTCCTACGAAGGCTTCACTGCCGAACACGATTCCATCTGGTACCCAGCTTTTTATGCCCTGCCATCCCTCCGCCAGCTCGTTTTTGACTTGGCGCGCCGTGTGGAAGCAGAGCGTATCGGTGACATCCTGCTGTGGCGTGTCCAGCCCGGGCAGGAAATCAAACCGCACGCGGACTCCAGCTGGCATGTCGACTACTACGACAAGTTCAACATCTGCTTGCAATCCAATCCAGATTGCGCTTTCATCTGGCCCGAAGAAGGCGAAGTGCTCAAGGAACAGCAGGGCGATGTCCACCGCTTTGTCAACACGACACCGCATCAGGTCGTGAACCTGGGCAATGACGACTACATCGTGCTTGTTGTGTGCTTGCGCACGCATGATTACAACCGTTGCTTCAAACCCTTGGTTAGCGGAGGTGTCCAGTGAACCTCTCTTCCGATTGCCAAATCCGGCACCACTTCGCAGACGGCCAGTACATCAAGGAAACACGCATTCCTGCTGGCTACGAATTGGGCAAGCACACCCATGCTTTCAGCCACTTCAGCATCCTCGCGGAAGGCTCTGCCATCCTTACCGTTGACGGCGCACCGCAACTGCTCAAGGCTCCGGCCATAGTCAACGTTGCAGCAGGCGCCATGCACAGCATCCGCGCCCTCACAGCCATCACATGGCTCTGCACTCACGCACTGTCGGAATCTGAATTCGATACCGACCCTGAAAAAATCGATGCGATAATCATCGCTAAAGGAGCTTGAAATGCCCTTCGCTTATGTCGGAACAGCTGTAGCCGCTTACGGTGCTTACAGCAGTAACAAGAATGCCAAGAAAGCTCAGCAAGGGCAGAGTGCGGCAGCGGCTGCTGCTGATCCCTTCGGCTCGGAGCGGGATGCCTATCAAACTGACCTCAAAACTCTGATGACAGGTCAGTTCACCCCGACGGACCCTTCGTACAAATGGCGCTTTGACCAGGGCATGGAAGGTGTGAATCGCGGCGCGGCTGCTTCGGGCTTGCTGCGCAGTGGCAATCGTCTCGCCGCGTTGCAGGACTACGGCCAAGGGCAAGCCTCCACTGAGTACGCTAACCAGTACTCGCGGCTTTCGCAGCTTGCTGGAGCTAACGTGGGGTCTCCCGCTGCGGCCGGTCAAATCATCCAGGGCAACCAAGCGAACTCCGCTGCGGGCTGGCAAAACCTTGCGAACAAGGCCGCGCCTATCATTCAGAACTGGTGGAGTGGCCTCAACACTGGTGGCGGCTCCGGCGGTGGTGGGGTGGAAACCTCTGGCTACGGTGGCGCTGGCGCCCTGTTCTAACCTTCTAGGAGCTTGTAATGGATTTCTTTGGACTACTCGACCAAGCTGTCGGGGCCAACATGGCGGGCCAGCGAGTGCTCGCGGACCTCGACGATAAAAAAGCCGACATTGCGATGAAAGAGCAGCAAGTCGCAAACTCGAAAGCAGTCGGTGCTGAACGCGAAAAGAGCGCGCGCAATGACAACGCCCTGGCAGAATGGCTGCGCTCGGACTCGGCACTGCAAGCGGGCGAAGCCGATGCCGCTTTCGATACCGCACAGCAGTTTGTGCGCGCGAGCAAGTTCGCGGCGGAAAGTGGTGATTTCGACGGTGCCAAGAAAATGGCAGAGCTTGCCTCTGGCCAAATCGGCGTGGCTGGCAAGGCCCAAATTCAGAAGGACAAAGAAGATGTCAGCACCGCGAACGAGCTTTCCGTGGCTGCGCAGAACGCACTGGAGGCGCCAAGCCCCGAAAACCACAAGGTGCTGGTGCAGAAAGCTGTTGCCGCTGGCGTCAACCCGGCGGATATTCCCCTCCCTGGCACTACTGAGTATGCCAGCTTCGCAAACCAGGCCGCGCTCGGCGCTATGAAAGGACAGAAACGACTGGAATTCCTGGAGAAAAAGCGGGAATTTGACCTGCGGACGAAGGAGCGCAAGGAACAAGAAGCCGAACGTAACAAGGATCGCGACGAAGCCCGCAAGGATCGGGCACTGGCACGGGAACGAGCTGATGCTGACCGCGATGCCAATCGCGATATCCGGAAAGCTCTTGCCGACAGCGTGATCGAAGCTCGCACGGCAAAGGGGGCAGCGGCAACTGCTGGCGGCCTCGACGCCGATGGCTTCGCCGTGAAGCCCTCTGCCACCCTCGAACGCCAGACCATGATGGTTGTCAACGCCGCGAACGAAGCCGGGCAGGCCCTGACACGCATGTCCAAGATGGACACCGGAACTCGTATTGGCGTGTTTGCGCACCTGGACGATCCGAAGTCCATGCTCAAGTCCCTCCAGACCACTGGCGCGAACAAGCTCTCCAACGAGCAAGTCCAGATGATGCAGGCCAATGTGCAGATGCTGGGAATGGAAGGAGCCCAGGCCATGGCCGCTCCATACAAACCAAACAAAGAACAGATTTCAGAAATGCGTCGCGTAGTGGAGCCAATTCCAGGGGACACTGGCTGGACTGCAGTGTATCGTATGGCTCTGACAGCGGATATGATGAAAACGCGACTGGAAGCTGTGCCAAAGTTGCGGTCAATGGATCATGCCCGGACAAGCGCCGAGAAGGCATTGAATAACTTCCCTTCGGCGCAGCAAGTTTATGAAGCTGCAAAAGCTCAGGGCATTAAGCTCAAATTGCGGAAGCCAAAACAGACCTTCATGGAGAAGCTTTCCAGTCTGGGCAGCAACGACGACGATCCAGGCTTTGCCCCGGCGACGCCAGAGCCAGCTGCGAAAGCCCGCCAGAACCTGCTCGATGCCTACCCGGCCCACCCGTAACAGCAACAACTGAAAGGAATTCCCGATGGATATCGAAGAGGCATATGCAGGACTGGAAAAGGCTCACGCCGCTGGTGATCGCGCAACGGCACAGCGACTGGCGGATTACATCCGGGCAGAGCAAGCCAAAGTCCCGAAGGACAGTATCAGCGCCGTGCCAGTGCATCCGGTGGAGGCCGTAGCCGAAGCCGCGAGTGGCTGGTCGCCCTCCACGTGGTTCCAGAGCAAGGACCCGAAGGAAATGTCACTCGAGGAAGCTGCAGGGAAAGTCTCCGGTGGTGCGGCTGCTGGTGCTGCCGCCGGTGCGGTGATGCCGGGGCTGCTCAAGGGCGCCGGTAAGCTCGTGCCGGGAGCTATCGGGAAGTTGCTGACGGGGCTGGGCGAGGGCATGGGGGCGCTGCCGCTCAAAGAGCGCGTGGTTAAAGGTGCGGGCGGCGGTGCTGCAATGGGGGCTACCGAGGCTCTCGGGGAAGCTTTGGGAGCGCCACCAGCATTGACTGCGGCCGGTTCGCTCGTCGCGGGAGGCACTGGTGAAGCCGCCGCGAGCTTCCTGACAAAGGAAACCGGGGCACTGCTGAAATTTGTAGGGAATCTGGGCTATGGGCACACTCCTGGAATGGCCCGCGCGCTTGGCGGGATGCTTTCGCCGAACAAACAGCTCAACGAAGCGACAGCGCTGAAGCTGCAAAAGAAGCTGTTCGGGGACAAGACTGGTGGCTATGTCAATGGTTTGATCGGCAGCGAGCACCGTGTGGCTGCGCAGGAAGCGCTTCGCAAGGCCGACCCGAGCCTGCTCGCGGGGCCGAAAGCTCCGGCTGGAGGCCTACGCCCGATGTGGGAGAGCTCGACTGGCGAAATGGAAAGCATGGGCGCACAGAGCATGGGGCGGGATCTTGCCGCAGCGACCGGGCAGCGGACTCCTCCAGCAGGCTTTGCTCCGCCGGGGCAGCCACCACTGCTGTCTGGAGCTGGGGGTCCGAAGGCAAATCCGCTTGCGGAGCCAGTGCCTTTGCGTGCACAGATGAAGCCGGAAGCTGAAACTGCCGGGATGGCAGCTGGCAAAGCCGGGGCTAAAGCCAAGCGCACGGCGGCGCAACTGGAAGCGGAGAAGCAGGAAGCTGCAGCAGCGGAGGCAGCACTCAAACCGGCGAGTCAACTGTACCGTGAGCGGCTCTACCAAGGAGTTACGCAAGGCGTAAAGGAAGGCAAGACCTTTAGCTCTACGCCGGAGTATGCTCAGTTTCAGAAGGAGCTGGAGCATCAAGTCACCATGGGCAGTGTCGGTAAGGCTGAAGCAGCGGAGTTGCTGCGGAAGTTGCGGCTGGACCGGGCCAAGGGCAGTGGCAATGAGCGGGTGCTGGGGGATTACGCGAAGATGGTGGATGATCAGATCCGGCAATGGGGCAAGCCAGCCGAGGGCGCTGCAGCTTCAGGAGCCGCTGTGATTGACCGCCAAGTCGCAGCGGATGTCCGCTCGGCACTGCAACGGAGCTTTAATGGCTACACGGAGAAGCTCGGGCTGGGCAAGGTGGAGCAGCAATATCGCAAAGCCTACAGCACGGAAATGATTGCGCAAGCGAAAGATGAGCTGCCGCACTTTTTGTACAAAGGGTTCGGGAAAGAGAAAGAGTTCGCCAAGATGGTGCGGAATCTGGAAAAGGATCCTGAAGCCAAGCCATTTATCCAAGCCACGTTGGCGCGGCATCTGGCAAATCAGGAGCCGAAAGCTATTGTTGGGGAGTTCGAGCGGCTGCAAAGCGTGCTGGTTAATGCGAAATTGTTGAATCCGGCGGATCTGAAGCAGCTGCGGAGCGGGGTTGAAGTAGTTAAAAGTACGGCGGAGTCCGGGCTGAAGCAGAAACGGATGGTTACGCTGCGGAATATGATGATGATGGCCATGGCTCGGAAGGCTGGGATTGAGGCTGGAGGGGCTGCCGGAGCGGCCGGGGCAGCAGAAGCAGAAGAGGAATAGCAAGTCGCAAGTAGCTGTAACGAGCGGAGCGAGAGTAAAGCCATTAATTGTGGCCGGTCTCCCGCTCCGTTTCCACTTCAGGTAGCGGCAACTGTTAATAGTGGCGGTAGCACGGTAGGGCTAGCTGCGGAGGCGGACGCGGAAATTGGAGGGTGGCTGGGGGCAGAAGGGGCTGGCACCGGGGGACTCTCGCATGCGCTCGGGGCCGGGGCCGGAGTTTCATGCGCACGTTACACCGGAGTAATGTGAGGGCAAAACTCCCCATGCGCCCCCCAGCCTCCCCGGCCCGCGCGCCCCCTATTAATAAGAACAGCCAGCCAGTACCGCCCCGGAGCTAGCCGCCCTCAACCCGACACCCAGCCCGAGCGCCAGCAGCAGTGGGGGGGTGAGTCAACAGAATTAGTATAATGTGGACTGGGGGTCCGTGTCAAGATCTTCCGGCAAGTTGTTTGTGCGCGGTGCCCGGCGGGGCTTCCGGACCGGGACTTGCTGCCACAGCCAGCTCCTGCGACTCTGCAGCTGTCCCCTCGATGGTCTTGGGCCGGGGCAGCTTGAGCGGGAGACTGCTCGCTGCTCCGGTCGTTTTTTCATTCCATGCGCACATTACTCCGGTGTAACGTGAGGGCAAAACTCCTAACTATTCCCGAAAGTTGCGTACCATGGCCTTCAAATTCCCTCCATGCCCCCCGCTCGATCCGTCCGGCTTCGGTGCGAGCGTGTGGCAACAATGGTTCGATGCGCTGCAGAAAGCAATCACCGCACCAACAGTAACATTTGGCGACCTCACCGTGGGGAAGTTCGGCGCTAACGGCGCGGTCCCCCAAGCCGCATACGCGGTCCCTGCTGCTGCGGTTGACCCCGCTACCACGATGGCCCTCGCGAACGCGCTGCGCTTGGCCCTCATCGCTAACGGCACCGCCGTTTAACTAGGACTCCCGATGCCTTCCAAGCCCTCTTACGTTTCCGGCCAGTGGAACTTCACCTGCGACCTCTGCGGTAAGCTCGAAAAGTCCGGCAAGGCCATGAAGACCTGGGACGGCAGGTACGTCTGCTCCCGGCACCGCGAAGTCCGAAACCCGCAGGACTTTGTCCGAGGTGTCAAGGACGACCAAACCGTGCCGTGGTCTCGCCCTGAACCGCCGGACCAGTTCATCACAATCCAGTGCACGATGCAGTCCAACAATGCAATTCCTAGCTACGGTGTTCCAGGCTGCATGATCCCGAGCTACGTTAACACTGCTTTCACACCTGTTCTTCCTTAAAGGAACCCTGCAATGAGCACTCGCTTCCGGGACTTCGATCCTACTACTCCAGTTACCGCTACCTGGCTGAATGAAATTGATGACCTGAAGGTAGGATTACCTCTCCCCAGTGGGGCGGCCCTTTTTGGCTTTTTGCAAGCCGGCACCGGGGCCACTGCTCGCACTGGTCAATCCAAGCTGCGGGATTCCGTTAATATCAAGGATTTCGGGGCAGTCTGCAACGGCGTTACCGACGACAGTGCAGCAGTACAGCTTTGCGTTAACCATTGCCTGACATTTGACCCACCGGCTGTGATGGAGGTGCCGGGGCCTACAAAACTCGGCAGCTCCATCAACATTGACCGAACAGTTGACGGAGCTGCTTGCAACGCCTTCTTCTACATCGAGGGTCGAGGGACTGGAGCTTCTTTCCTGGTAACGGCGGGGCTGACAATGTTCAGCAGCACATTATCAGCTGGAAATAACCCGGCCTCTCAGATGGTGTTTTTCCAGAACATCACCTTTCGGGCCTCCACCCCATCGCTACCAGCTTACGCAGTGGACGGTAATAAGTTCCTGCGCATGATGTTTAGTGGCTGTGTATTCCACCGAATCAAAGCTGCCGTCTCAACTTGGTATCTGCAAACTTGGTACTTCCAGCAGTGCCGGGCCTATGGCTATTTGGGCACCTTCTTGTCCAGTACCGGCGGTGCCTATGACGTAAAGCTCAATCAATGCTGGGCGGAAGCCGGCGGGGAATTCCTGTATCTGGTCTGCAATGATGCGTTCAGCCCCGACCCGGTATTGGGATGTTCGGTGACAAATTGCCTCTTGCAGTCCCTCACCGGCGATGTAATTACAGCTGATCGTTGTCAAGGGTTAAATATCAGTAGTAACTACTTCGAAGGGAATGGCGGCGTCGAAATGAAATTCGATACTGCACGGAATGCCGCGAACCTTACCCCCAATGGGGCGATTACTATCACTGCAAATATGATTTCCCCCACAGTAGCCAACTATGGAAATCCAGCTTACTACCCAATTCGTTGGGGGCGTTCTGTAAATGGCTTTGCCACTGGTAACTATCTGGTAAATGGCTCGAATTTGCATTTATTCGTTGCCACTTCCCATGTAACTCTGATTGGGGACGTTGGTGGCTTCGCTGGATTATCCACTCTGGACTTTGTTTATGCCGCTGGTGGGTATATTCAACCTGGGACTAACGGTGAACGGCTGCGATCATTGCGGGGGTCAGTCAGTGCAGTCGGCGCGCTTTCCACCGGAGCTGGGTTTACGGTAGTTCGTAACTCAATTGGTAATTACACCATCACGTTTCTGACCACATTTTCAGCGGCTCCGTCAATTACGGTATCGGCAATTGATTCCACAGGTGTGGCGGTTTCGGCCGCAGTTGGAACTACCACGGGAACAGCTAATATTGTTTGGAGGAATGCGGCAAGTGCTCTTGTTGATACTGCATTCCATCACATCATCATGGGCCCAGCTTAACTCACCACTTAAAGGAGGCCAAAATGGCAGATCTACAAGAAAATCAAGAAATCCTGAAGCAGATCAATCAGCAGGTTACTATCATCAAAAATGACCTGGAAAAAGTTTTACAAGCATTTCCTGCCGGTGATACCGACGGCCATCGGCGTTATCATGAATCGGTGATCGAATGGAGGGAACTGCGAAACAAGATGGTCCGGGAAGCCTTTATCAATATTGCCAAAGTCGGGGCACTTGCCGGAGCCGGCATCCTAATCGGAGTGTGCTGGAAAGCACTGAAGATTTCTATCACGCAAGGGTAAAAGGAGAAGGTCATGCATGCAATGAAAATGTCATCGGAAGGTCGCAAGGCGCTGATCCAAGAGTTTGAGCAGTGCCGACTGGAAGCTTACCCAGATGGCGGCGGAGTGTGGACTATTGGCTGGGGGCATACGGCTGGAGTGAAGAACGGCCAAACCTGTACGCAAGCGCAGGCCGATGCATGGCTGGAAGCAGAAGTGGCTGACGCCGAAGCAAGTGTCAACACGTATGTTCGCGGGTGGCTGTTGCAGGGGCAATTCGATGCACTGTGCTCGCTGGTTTACAACATCGGAGGGAACGCATTCCGCAAGAGCACGCTGGTCGCGAAGTTGAACGCAGGTGACACTGAAGGTGCTGCGAAAGAGTTCCTCCGCTGGAAGTTCGACAACGGCAAGGAAGTGAAAGGACTGCTGCGTCGGCGCGCGGCTGAGCAGAAAATGTTCCTGGAGGCTACGTGAACTGGCAACCGGACTGGATGCTGACAATCCTTGCAGTCGCTGCAGGGTTTGTCATTATTTCCTTCTGGCGCGCGCATAAGAAGCCAGGCTTTGATTTCAATGTCTTTGACCTGATCATGGAGAACGGGAAGGTCAGCAAATTCGCTCTGGTATTCATGATCACGTTCGCAGTTAGTACTTGGCTAGTAGTGGTGCGGGAACTCAAGGGGACACTGACCGAGGGGTTCTTCGGAATCTACTGCGGGATTTGGATTACTCCAATCGTGACGAAACTGTTAGCGGATAGCAAAGGAGACAGCGTAGCAGGGACAGTAACAACAACCAAGATGGAAACAACCGAAAAGGTGACGGTATGATTATCGGATGGCAGGTGAAAGCATGCGCGGCTGTGGCGTTGAGCGCTGCAGCAGTAGTAGGGTATGATTGGGTCTGGCAGCGCGGGTTTGATCGGGCGACGGATGCCAGGGCCGCGCGGGATGCCGTAGCCGCAATCACGAAATTGCAGGACAACGTAGCAGTAACGGCGGCGACTGCCGCAACAAACACTTTTATCGAAAGGAAGGATTATGCGGAACTCAAGCCTGTTGTCGATCGCATTGCTGCTAGCAGGGTGCGCGTCGGAAAAGCAATCTGTCCCGCTGCCGGACCCACCACGAGTGAAAGCACCGGCGGCAGCGACGAGGGAAATCCCGCCGGCCGGCTGGTTCGAGACGACATTGAGCGAGATATTAAGTCGTTAAAAGTGAAAGTGGAAGAGGGGTTCGCCACAGGGCGGGCTTGTCAGGAGAGGCTGAAAGCTGAAGGCTTGATGTAGCGGGGAGGGTTCTGTGCGCACGTTACAGTAGAGTAATGTGCGGGTGGAATTCTGATGGCTGAGTGGGTGAGATAGAATTATCGGGGCATGAAATAGCGACCCCACAAACGGCGGGAGGCAATAGGGATAACATCCTATTGCCTCCCGTTTTGCGTTGAATGGCGGTAGGCTCTACCCCCATAGGAATCGATTCCCGGAATCTCCCCTCACCCCCGAAATGGCCGCTCTGTGTTGGGGAGTTTCACGCGCACATTACTCGCCAGTAACGCGCGCAAGGAATCCGCATCCAACGATTGAAACACCTGGAAAAGCCGCTGCATATCATCGTGGTACTGCCAGGAACGAAGATATTCCTCGTTGCACCGTCGCCATTGGGATGCACTCATGCCGGTTTGGGCTATGCGTTCGCGCTTCGAATGGGCCGCATACGCCGCGCACATGGCCCCCTCGCGCCCGTTAGCCGGTAGCACGCCGTCCGGGGTCAATGGGCCGGTGCATACGGTCATATCATACAGTTCCGTGTCGATGTGATGCACACGGAGCACGGCAAGCATGGGATCGGGCGCGGCCTCCCATATGCCGTAATACTGCTTGATGAACTCGGCGTTATTCACATGCCCCCCAGGATTGCTTGCTGCTGACTATGCCGACAGGTATGATTAGCGGAG
>Ga0181339_1000038_pt1 | contig 47579 bp, 48 predicted proteins | sample Sp13VDMM110DD_FD_130101 | JGI IMG/M metagenome (GOLD analysis project Ga0181339, IMG submission 130101) | Freshwater viral communities from Lake Michigan, USA - Sp13.VD.MM110.D.D | ecosystem: Environmental > Aquatic > Freshwater > Lake | place: USA: Michigan | collected 2013-04-23 | reverse complement strand
CGCAAGCATCACCGCGAGTCGGGCACGACGATGTTCATCCTGGAGAAGCAGCGCAACGGCGAGGGCGGCACGGTGAACCTCTCGATCAACCGAGACATTCAGCGGTTCGTGGACGAGGGCATGGAAGCCGAGCAGGCCTCGCTGCCCGAGGAGTCCGAAGCGCCGGCACCAGCGGGTGTGCCGCCTGCGGTGCGGCAGTGGCGGAAAGGACGTTGACACCGAGTACACCCGTTGTGACACAATCCCCGGCGTGGCGAGCAATGCAGGTCGGGGTGCGTACTTCAAAGGGCGCACTCGTGTGTGGTTGGCAGAGCAGGGTTACCAGGTCGCGGAGCTGGAAATCGTGCGCTTTGTCTTCACGCCCAACGGCCGCGTCCCCACCAAGCGAGACCAGTTCGGCTCTGACCTGCTGGCCATCAACGACACCGACGTCATCTTCGTGCAGGTGAAGGGCGGGGAGCAGGCCAAGGGCAACGGCCAGTTCCTCGCCGCACAACGCGCGTTCCACGAGTTCGTCTTCCCACCGGCAGCCCGCCTGTGGATCGTGTGCTGGGCACCTCGGGCACGCCAGCCACGTCTCATCGAAGTGCCCCATCCCAGGAGCCTCTATGGCCAAGCGTCCCTCACCTTCACAGGGCAAGGCGCGGAAGTCGTCGGCGAAGAAGAAGCCCGCCGGCAAACCCCGCAAACTCAAACTCGTCGACAAGCCACGCAAGGCCGCCAAGGCCAAGACGTCGGTGCCGAAGCAGCCCGAACTACCTGGCACCGAGGGCGTCCGCATCCCCGAGCTGGACGTGATCGCACACGCGATCGCCACCGCGCGTGAGAACAAAAACCTGTGGGTCGCCGACGAGAAAGAGCAGGTCGGTGAAGCACTGCGCGTGATGACCGATCACGGCGAGACGTTCTACCGCAGCCACGGCGTGGAGCTGTTCCGCGTCACGGGTGATCAGAAGCTGCGCGTGCGCCTGGTGGCTGACGAGAGCACCAGTGGAGAGACGACGGACCAGGGCGACCTCGCCGAGGGTGATGTCTAGCACGAAGCTGATCCTGGACGAACGGCCGATCGAGCTGCACGGCTTCAAGCTGCGCGCTCGGTCGGCTCGACCTGTGGGCCGCCCGACCATCGAGCAGTGGTCGGCGGCCATGCAGTTCGCGACGTCGACCTACGACGCCACCCCTTACTGGGTGGGCGACCTGCTCAACTACGGCGAGAGCCGGAAGGACTGGAGTGAGAAGCTCGACCAGGCGATGGAGACCACCGGCCTGGCGCGCCACACGCTGACGAAGCTGGCGTACATCGCGCGGCGCACGGACGCCGACGCACGACGGATGGCGCCGTCGATCTCACACGCGGAGGAAGTCGCGGCGCTCGAACCGCCGGCACAGAAGCAGTGGCTGAACAAGGCCACCGCCGAGGGCTGGACGAAGAACGAACTGCGGCAACACCTGCGTGCGTCGCAACGGCGCAACGTGATCGAGGGCCAGGCTGAGCTGGAAGGGATGTTCCGCATCATCTACGCGGACCCACCCTGGAGCTACACCGCGAGCACACCGACGGCCGACGCCGGCAAGCACTACCCGTCGATGACGATGCAAGAGATCGCTGACCTGCCCGTGCAGGCGCACTCGATGACGGACTCGATCCTGTTCATGTGGGTGACAGCGACTGTGCTCTTCGAGAACCCAGGACCTCGCGACGTGATGGAGGCATGGGGCTTCGAATACAAGAGCAACCGGGTGTGGGACAAAGTCATCGGCCTGCCCGGGCACTACGGCATGCAGGTGAAGCACGAGCACCTGATCATCGGCACGCGCGGCAGCTGCCTGCCTGATGTGCCGACGCCACACGACGACAGCGTGTTGGTGCAGCGGCGCAGTGACGTGCACAGCGAGAAGCCCGAGGAGGTCCGGCAGTGGATCGATCGGCACTGGACGTTCGGCCCGCGCGTGGAATTGTTCGCACGCGAGAAGCACAAGGGCTGGCACGTCTTCGGAAACGATGCGAGGTTATGGTCGAAGGGGGACTGATGAAGATCGAACTGGACGTGTATGAGCTGGGCGCGCTGCGCGACGAACTGAACCGGCTGGGGCAGACGGACTCGCCGCCACAGGCGACCGAGCGCGAGTTCTTCGAGACGGACGGCACAGCGGCCGCGACCAAGGCGACGCTGCAGGAGCGGGCCGAGATGCTCCGCGAGGACCTCGACGAAGCCAACAAAGTGATCGACAACGCGGCGGGGCAGCTGCTGGACATGGCCAAGTACGCACACAGCGGCCCGATGACGCTGCCGGACCTGAAGAGCTACATCACAGCCTTGGCCAGTGTCCTGGGCGTGAGCGACCAGGTGCCCTGGTGAATTGTCAGAATGGAGGTCCGATAGTGTCGATGTCAGATGAGAAGCCGCAATCGTTCGATGTGTTCATGCCCGAGCTGCCCGTGCTGCTCCGTCGCATTGGCCTGGGCACGGCCGACCACAACACGAGTCAGACCGTCCTGGCGGCCGCTGACGAGCTGATCTTCCGTCGGCGCGTCTCGGAGCCTGAGTGGAACGAGTGCGTCGCGGTGGTGGCCGACAACCGCCGGCTGCGCCAGGAGCTGGTGCGGCTGCACAACGCGATGGCGCGCGGGCCGATCACCAACCGCGTCGGCTGCAAGCAGCAGATCGCCAAGGTGCTCACCGCCGTACCCGAGTACGGCGTGGGGCGCGTGTTCTTGTCGTTCGAACTGACGCGGCAGACCCGCGACCAGGTCGACGCCGCGATCAAGACGCAGCTCGACGCCGTCTACAACCACGAGAAGCCGTCAGTCAGGCTCGCACGCGAAGAGAGGGAGGCCGCAGAGTATGTCGAAACGCAACCCGCAGGACAGCACGACCCGCAACGTGAAGGCGGCGAACACGAAGCACCAGCTGCAGGCAGTGCAGATCCTGTTGCTGAAGCGCCGAGTGAAACAGTTGGAGAAGGACCTGGGCGCGCTGTTGAGGACGACCACGACGCGGCTCGACCGGCTGGAACTGTTGGAGCTGGCGAGTGAACCACGACGACCGAAGTCCCGAGGCTGATCCCAGCCTCGTCGTCTCGGTCGTCTTCGCAGGGGCAGACCTCGACATGCTCCTGGAGATCATGCGCGCCAGTGGGTGGGCGACACCGGCTGGCGCGATCTTCGGCGCTCTGTGGATGAGCGCGAAGCACTACGACCTGCACCCGCAGCACGACGTGTTCCGGGTGGATGGTCGGCCTCGACGCAAGAAGCAACCGCAGCAGCTACACCTGGAGGTGTCCGATGAAGTTGGAAATCGAAGTGAAGTGGATCGATCGCCTGATAGCCTGGTTCCGCCAGGTGACGTCACAGGGCGCGTGCCGGCACCCCCGGCGGTTCATCCACCTGGAGCGCCGAAACGTCGAAGGGCGAACCCGCTGGGTGGAGCTGTGCGTCCGGTGCGAGGCGTTCCGGCCCGTCGACCTGCCGAATAGGATTCCGCCAGCGGAATCGAACGACGAGAGTGAGCATGGCCACGTCGCTCTGTAAGAACAACTGCGGACGGTATGCCCAGGAGCGCCGGCTCTGCCGGACCTGCTCCAAGCTGCCTGAGTTCAACGAGCACATGGAGCACGTCGACCGGCGGCAGGCCGCGCTCGATGCTGTTGAAGCTGAGGCCCTGGCCAAGCTGCCCCGCCGGCAGCCGCGCGTCGCACCGAACCGCACGATCGAACATCGAGGCAAACTCTTCGAGGTGGTGTGGGATGGCACGTAGACTCAAAGAGGTCGCGCTGATTCTCGTGGCCCTGCCGGTCCTGCTGCTGGTGGGCATAGCCTACGCCGGCGCCTGCAACCGTGGCGACGTTGACGATCGAGAGAGAGAAGACCGATGAACCGACACCAGTGGACGTTGTTGTTGTTGATCGTGGCGCTGGTGGTGTACGAGCTGATCGCGCTCGGTGGGGCGTATCCGCCCATCACGCACACCGTCGCCGCCTGGCCCTTTCTTTGGGTGTATGTGCTGGCCGTGATCCTTGCCTGGATGGCGGTGCACTTCCTCCGCGCGCACCACCGACGGAAGCGCCAATGAAAGCGCCGCGCGACAAGAAGGCCCACTCGCTGTGGGTCCAGAACTGGCAAGCCGCTCGCCGCGCCAAGGGTCTCTGCCCCCGCTGCGGTGACGGCTTGCTGGACATCAACCCGCGCACTCTCGAATACTTTTGGCTCTGCTACGAGTGCCGTCTGAAGGGGGCAGCAGAGTCTCTGCGATACTACAGAGCCAAACGCGAGCAGAACAAGAGGGCCTCATGAATTGGGAAAAACAGCTGCGCCAACTCCTCCGCTTCCTCGGTGTCATCGCGCGGCCCAAGCCGGTCCCGAGTGAGCCGGCACCACCGCCGCCACCGCCCACCCCAGCACCTGAGCCAGAGCCGCCGCCTGTGGTCAGCCCTGTGCCTCGTCGGTGGCTGGACGCACACGCCAGGCTCGGCCTGTATCGCGGCCACCTCTGCAACCTGCGGGACTCCTACAGGAACCCCGACGGCGGCGCACACGACGACAAGCTCGGCCGCGTGATCTGGACGCCTGCGCTGCCGGGTGCCACCACGGAGGTGCGCCGCGAGTGGCTGGCCATCTTGCAGGCGGCGGGCGCCACGCATGTGCCGATCGGCCCCTTCGAGCCAGGCCCTGTGTATCCTGGTGTGCGGTGGAGCAACCCGGACCTGCAAGCGGACGCGGACGGCATCCGCGCGCTGCTGGTAGAGATCCTCGACGCCGGAATGATTCCGGTCGTGTTCCTCGACAGCGGTGGGCGCGACCCACTCCCGCGCATCAGGCGTGTGTATCCCGTCATCCGTGCCGCCCTGGAGGGCCTGGAGCGCCACGTCATGACCGTGTTGGCCTGGGAGCCGGTGGTCGGCGACTGGCGGTCCTACGAGCTGTCAGAGGCCGCGAAGCTCTGGCACCGGCTGGCGCCTGAGTTCCTCGTCGGCTTCCACGGCTCACCGGGGCGCCTGGTGGGTTCGTCGAATCCCGTCGAGCGCGACGACCCATGGCGCTTCTGGATCTGGCCGCAGCAGCACCCCAACGGCGACGTCGTAGTCGACGAGAAGGGCCGCACCCAGTGGCACGAGGGCCGGGTCTACGGCGATGCCGCCGAAGCGGACAAGGCCCTCCACACGCACCCCCTCTCACACTGGGGGGCCACCGAGTCCGGCTTCTACAAGATGGCCGGCGGGGAGTGGTTCAGCTTCGCGCTCTACCAGACACCGCACGGGCGCGACATCTACCAGGACTGCGACCCCAACGACGAGCGCTGCTGGCTGGACCGCTGGCGTGACTACGTGACACGCATCGGTGGCGGGCTGAACGGCTGGCGCGCGATGCCTCTCGTGTTGTGGGAGACCACGGCCTACGAATACATGCGTGGCCAGTCAGACGAACACGATGCGCGCGTGCTGGCCTCTCGGGCCAAGCGCATCGCGGATGAGGCCGGCGTCACGGTCGGCTACGGCAACGGGTTCCCCTTGGGGATGGACTGATGCCCACACGCGGCAAGAAGAACCTCTCCCCGCTCGAAGCGCGGTTCGTCCGGCACTACGCCCTGGGGAAACCAGGCATCGCCGGCAATGGCAAGAAGGCGGCACTGTCGGCTGGCTACGCGGCCGGCAGTGCCGCAGTCACTGCCTCCAGGCTGCTAACAAGAGCTAACGTTCTGGCGGCCGTCGAGGAGGCCCGCAAGAGTCTCGACCTGGCGGCCATCGCCGATGCCCAGGAGATCGACACCCGGATGACGAGCATCCTGCGCGACACCGACGAACCCGCCTTCATCCGCGTCCAGGCTGCCAAGGAGCTGAACAAGGTCATGGGGCGGCACAGCATCAAACACCTGCACACCGGCAAGCTCACCCTCGAACAGGCCCTGGCCATGACGAAGCACCCCGATGACGTCTGACCCTGGCGTCGCCAGGTTGAAGAGCTGGCGCGAGCACCGGGGCATCCTGCGGTTCGTGCGCGATAACTTCCACGTCGCGCTGGACCCGTGGCAAGAGGAGGCGCTGCTCGCCATCGAGAACCCCTCAGCCGCGTTCCGCCGTATCGCGCTGCAGGCCTGCGTCGGTCCCGGCAAGAGCGCAGTCCTGGCCTGGGCTGGTTGGTACTTCCTGTCGTGCAAGGGCGACCACGGCGAGCACCCCAAGGGCCTGGTCACCGCGATCACCAAGGACAACCTGCAAGCGAACCTGTGGGCTGAGTATGCGAAGTGGCAGCAGCGCTCGCCCGTGCTGCAGCTGGAGTTCGAGTGGACGTCCAAGGCCATCTTCAACAAGGCCTTCCCCTCGACGTGGCGCCTCGAAGCCCGCAGCTGGCCGAAGAGCGCGAACCCGGAACAGCAGGGGCAGACGTTCTCCGGTCTGCACGAGCGCAACATCATGGTGCAGGTGGATGAGAGCGGCAACATCCCGCCGGCCGTGCTGCGTGCGGCGGAGCAGGCCCTGGTGCGTGTCGAGTTCGGCAAGGTGATTCAAGCCGGCAACCCCACCAGCCTGGAGGGCATGCTCTACGCCGCTGCCACCCTGCTGCGGCACCAGTGGCGCATCATCCGCATCACTGGGGATCCCGCAGACCCCAAGGCCTGGGTGCACTCGCCTCGCGTGATGTCCGATCACCGGGTCGACCTGCAAGAGGGCGAGGAGTGCATGTGCCCGCGGTGCTGGGCACAGCAGCAGATCGACACCTACGGTCGCGACAACCCCTGGGTCAAGACACAGATCCTCGGCCAGTTCCCCGACGCCAGCATCAACGCGCTGCTGGGCATCGAAGACGTCGAGCGCGCCATGGGCATGAAGTATCAGCCCGAGGCCTACAACTGGCAGGAGAAGCGGCTGGGTGTGGACGTCGCGCGGTTCGGTGACGATCGCTCGGTCATCTTCCCGCGCCAGGGCCTGATGACCTACAAGCCCGTCGAGATGCGCAACCTGCGCACGAACGACATCGCGGCGCGTGTGGCCCAGGCCTCAGTACGCTGGGCACGCGGTGAGGCGAGCATTTTCGTCGATGACACCGGGCACTGGGGCCACGGTGTGCTCGACCAGCTGATCACCGCCGGCTACGCACCGCACCCGGTGGTGTTCCACTCGAAGGCGTTGAACCCTCGGTATCGCAACCGTCGCGCCGAGATGTGGGTCGAGATGTCGGAGTGGGTGAAGCGTGGCGGCCGACTGCCGAAGCTGCCGATGCTGGTCGGTGAGCTGACCGAACCCACCTACACGTTCACGCAGGGCCAGCTGATGATCGAGGAGAAGGACCAGATCAAGAAACGCCTGGGCCGATCGCCTGACCTCGCCGATGCCCTGGCCCTCACCTTCGCGATGCCGGACATGCCGGACAACGGACGCACCGTGCGCAACAACCCCGAGGCAGTGACTCGCGCGGTGTCGCAACGCAACCGCCTCCTCGAAGAGCACGACCGCACCGCGAGCTACGGGCGCGCCAAGCGAGCGCCGGACTGGGACGAGTGATGCTGCTGATACGACGACCGACTGTTGGTGAACGCGACGTGTGCCTGGCCCTGGTGCGGCGGATGATCGAGACCGGGCCATACGTGGCGCTCTTCCCGATCGATCACACGCGGCTGGAGCTGCTCGTCGACTGGTTCCTGAGCGAGCAGCTGGTGCTGGTGGCTGCGCTCGATGACCAGCTCGTGGGCATCGTGGCCGGCATCGCTGCTGATCAGCCCTGGAGCGGTGTGCGGGTGATGGAAGAGGCAGTCTGGTATGTCGAACCGGAGTATCGCGCCGGCTCGATTGGGCCTCGACTGCTGCGCGGCTTCGAGGAGGAATCTTTGCGGTTCGGGTGCGCCATGGTAAAAATGGTCGCGCCGCAGGCTTCCACCGTTGGCACCTATCTTGGCCGGCACGGGTATGTCCCACTCGAAACGGTCTACACCCGCAACCTGTGAGGAGCGACGCATGGCCGGATTCTTCGGCGGTGGTGGCAAGGACAAGCCCAGCAGTCAGCCGCCGCGTACGCGCACGCAGGCCGGTGGCACGGTGCTGAGCCTCGACGAGGGCCAGGTCGGTCGCGGCCGCCGCGGTGACTCACCCACAACCGGCACGGCTCAGCCTCGCATCGGCGCCGACGACGCGCCGGCTGCTCCTGACGCCCTGTCGATGTCACGCGACGCCTCAGCCTCCGCACTCGCCGCTGCCATCCGCGCTCGACGCAAGGGTGCAGGCGCTTCGGCCCTCACGGGTCTCTCAGCCGGTACCGGCATTCCGGGTGTGCGGCTGAACCGACGCACCCTGATGGGCGTCTGATGCTCAACACCTACAGCAAGGGCAAGCGGGCGCACTGGGAGCAGCTGTACGTCGCGCTGCGCGCGGAGCGCTCCTCGTGGGACTCGCACTGGCAGGAGCTGGCCAGCGTGATGCTGCCGCGCCGCACGCGGTTCGTGTCGAGCGACCGCAACCGAGGCAGCAAGGCGAACCAGAAGATCCTGGACTCCACGGGCCGCCTGGCCGCACGCACCCTGCAGAGCGGACTGCACGCAGGGCTGACGTCGCCGGCACGCCCCTGGTTCAAGCTGACGACACCCGACGCCAACCTGGGCAAGCTGCCGGCGGTGCGTGAATGGCTGCACGAGGTCACCCAGCGCATGCAGACGGTGTTCTCGCAGACGAACCTCTACAACGCGCTGCCGATCGTCTACGGCGACCTGGGCGTGTTCGGAGTGGGCGCCATGTCGGTGCTCGATGACAGCCAGGACATGTTCCGCGCTCGGGCCTTCCCGGTCGGCAGCTACGTGCTCGACGTCGACCACCGCGATCGCGTCTCGACGTTCATGCGTGAATACGAGATGACGGTGCGCCAGGTCATCGAAGAGTTCGGCGGCGAGGACGGCTCACCGGCGGTGCCGGGTCGCGAGATCGACTGGTCAAGGATCAGCGGTGAGGTCAAGGCGCACTGGGACCAGGGCAACTACGCGGCCACGGTGCAGGTGTTGTGGGTGGTGGCGCCGAACCCGGACCACGACCCGCAGAAGATCGGCACGCGGTTCATGCCGTTCAGCTCGCTCTACTTCGAGCGGGGCAGCGAGACGAACAAAGGGAACACGGACGACCAGCTGAAGATCCTGCGCGAGTCCGGCTTCAACGAGTTCCCGATCATGGCCCCTCGGTGGGAGGTCACCGGCGAGGACTGCTACGGCACCTCATGCCCCGGGATGGATGCGCTGCCCGACGTGAAGCAGCTCCAGGGCATGCAGCGCAAGAAGGGCATCGCGCTGGAGAAGATGATCGACCCGCCCCTGAGTGGGCCGACGTCGTTGAAGAACCAGAAGACCTCGCTGCTGGCCGGCGACGTCACCTACGTGGACGTGCGCGAGGGCATGCAGGGCCTGCGGCCAGTCCACGAGGTCTCGATCAACATCGAGCACTTCATCCACGACATCGCGACCACGCAGTACCAGGTGAAGCGCGCGTTCTACGAGGACTTGTTCCTGATGCTGGCGCAGTCGGACCCGTATCGTGGCCTGCAGCCGCCGACCGCTCGCGAGATCGAAGAGCGGCACGAAGAGAAGCTGCTCGCGCTCGGCCCGGTGTTGGAGCGCACGAACGACGAGCTGCTCGACCCGCTGATCGATCGCGCGTTCGCGATGATGCTGCGCAACGGCGACATCCCCGAGCCACCCGAGGAGATTCGCGGCTCGAAGCTCAAAGTCGAATACGTGTCGGTGATGGCCCAAGCGCAGAAGCTGGTGGGCATCGTCGGCCAGGACCGCTTCCTGCAGACCATGGTGCCTCTCACTGAGGTGTTCCCGGAGCTGCGGCACAAGGTCCGAATCTTCCACTTCGCCGACGCCTACGGCGAGATGCTCGGAGTCGACCCGAAGGGGATCGTCTCGACGGAAGAAGCTGAGGCTGCACGCGAGCAGGAATCCCGCCAAATCGCAGAGGCGCAGCAGGCGCAGGTGATGCAGACCACCGCGCGGGCCATGAAGGACGCATCGCAGGCCCCGATGGAAGGCGACACCGCACTCACTCGCGTACTCGGAGGATAGACACATGGCAGTCACTGGAACACTCTCGGCCAACGGCAAGTCGGCCACCCTGCGGGTTCTGCCCCAGGAGACCATCACGGCATCGCTGATCTGCGGCGGTGCTGACACGTTCATCGGCACCATCGCGATCGAGGTGTCGGAGAACAAGACGGTGTGGGCGCCGGCCTACTCCACCACGGGCATCAAGCAGCAGTTCACCGCTGTCGACGCCGACAACCTGGGCGGCACGATCTCCAGCGTCACGATCAAGAACGAGAACAGCAAGCCCGTCTGGTATCGCGTGCGCGTCACGGGCTACAACGACGACGCGGTGGGCTACACCCTCACGCCGGTCACGGGCGACGTCGTCCAGGAAGCGCTGCTGAAGGACGCCAGCGGTCGCGTGGTCATCGGTGTGCGCGACGACGGCGGCCTGGTGCTCGGTGGTCCGCTGGTCTCGGCACACGAAGGCGGCGCACTCGCGGCTGACCAGCTGCTCTACACCGACGTCACGATCAGCGCAGCGGACATCATCGCCACCACCGCCGGCAAGTTCGGACACGCCCAGGGGTACCCGCTGGTCGCGGCGCCTGGTGCGGACGAGGGCATCGAGTTCATCTCGACGATCATGATCACCGACCGAGCGGTCGCGGCCTACACGGGCGGCGGCAACATCACGGTGAACCTGAGCGGCGGCGGTGCGGCGCAGTCGGGCCTCATCGGCGCAGCGGCCACCCTGGGCGCAGCGGCCGACAACGTCTACGTCTTCCGCCCCCTGACGACCGTGCCCGTGCCGATCGTGGCCAACGCCGGCCTCAACCTGGTGGCGGCCGCTGCCTTCACCAACCCCGGCACCGCCGCTGGCGTGCTGCGGGTGCGCACCTACTACCGCAAGCACACCCTGGGGCTGGCGTAAATGGAGCCGGTGCCATCGGTCAAGAACGCTTCGGACAAGGCCCAGGTCTCACGCGCCGATCGGAGGGACCGCGAGCAGCAGGAGCTGATCGACTCAGCCTACCGCGCGGTGCTGGAGACCGAAGCCGGCCGGTTCTTGCTGTGGCACCAGCTCACCGAGGCCGGCGTGTTCCAGTCGATCTGGCATGCGTCGGCCCTCATCCACTACCTGGCGGGCAAGCAGGACTTCGGGCATCAGCTGATGGCCGAGATGATCAGGGCACACGAAGACGGCTTCGAACTGATGCAGCGTGAGGCTCGGGCGCGTGCACGCACCGAGCGCAACGAACGTGCGGCGACGCAAGCGCGCCGTCGACCGGAGGAGTAGACAATGTCGGAACCAGTGAAGACAGACGGTCAGGACACAACCAAACCCGTCGTCGAACCGAAGCAGACCGCACTCGGCACCCCAACACCCAAGGAAGCCGAGGGCGAGCAGAAGGCCGAGACCACACCGGTGGTCACGGAGCAGCCGAAAGTCGACGAAGGCGCAAAGCCAGAACCCGAGGGCACAGAGCCGCCAAAGGCCGCCACTCCCCCCGAGAAGTACGAGCTGAAGCTGCCCGAGTCATCCCCGTTCGTGGACGAGGACCTGGTGCTGTTTGCCGATGAAGCGAAGACCCTGGGTCTCTCGCAGGATCAGGCGCAGAAGATGGTCACGGAACGCGCGCAGTCCGTCATCCGCGTCGCCGATCAGTACCTCACGGAACTGAAGGCCGACAAGGAAATCGGAGGGGCGCAACTCGACGCGAACCTGGCGCTGGCACGGAAAGGGCGCGACACGCTGTTCCCCGAAGGCACAGCAGGTCGAGCGCTCATCATCGGCTGGTTCGAACGAACCGGCCTCGGCAATCACCCCGAGCTGGTCCGTGCGTTTGCACGGCTCGGCAAGATGACAGCTGAAGACAGCGGCATGCAGAAAGGCCGCGTCGGCGAGTCCGATGGCAACACCGGCCAACCGACGACGAACGAAGAGCGCGCCAAGCGTCTCTACGGCAAGAAGCAGTAGCCCGCTGATCTCGGAGCAACGGAGAGTCCTCACATGGCAACACTGAACGCCAACGCGCTGACCCTGATGGATCATGCGAAGCGCATCGACCCCAACGGCAACACCTCGGTCATCGTCGAGCTGCTGCAGCAGACCAACGAGATGCTCGACGACCAGGTGTTCGTCGAAGGCAACCTCCCCACCGGCCACCGGTCGACGCAGCGCACGGGCCTGCCGACGGTCTACTGGCGCACGATCAACCAGGGCGTGCCGCCCAGCAAGAGCACCACGGCCCAGGTCGATGACCACGCCGGCATGCTCGAAGCGTGGAGCGAGGTCGACATCGAGCTGCTGAAGCTCAATGGCAACCGCGACTCGTTCCGCCTCTCCGAAGGCAAGGCGTTCATCGAAGCGATGAACCAGGAGATGCAGAGCACGCTGCTGTACGGCAACGCCGCGCTGTCGCCGGCCGAGTTCACGGGCATCGCCGCCCGCTACTCGCTGACGACCGCGGGCAACGGCCGCAACATCATCGACGCGCAGGGCACGGGCATGGACCTCACGTCCATCTATCTCGTGGCCTGGGGCGAAGAGACGGTCCACGGCATCTTCCCGCAGGGGTCGATGGCAGGGCTGCAGCACAACGACTACGGCGAGCAGACCGTCGAAGTCACGAGCGGCCTGGCCGGCTCCCGCATGCGCGCGATGCAGGAGATGTGGCAGTGGAAGAGCGGGATCTGTGTCCGCGACTGGCGCTACATCGTGCGCATCGCGAACATCGACATCAGCGATCTGAGCGGCATGAGCGCTGCGGACCTGGTGGACCTGCTGGAGGACGCCGTCGAGACCCTGCCGAACCGGCTCGGTCGCCCGGTGCTCTACATGAACCGCACGATCCGTCGCTTCCTGCGCAAGCAGGTGCGGATCGCCGTCGGTTCCGGTGGCGGCCTGACCTTCGAGAACTACGAAGGCAAGCGCGTGCTGATGTTCGGTGACGTGCCGATCCGCACGGTCGACGCGATCCTGAACACCGAAGACCAGGTGCTCTAAGGCCTGGTAGGCATCCACGTTTCACGGTTCTCAGCAGAAGGAGCAGTTCATGATTCTCGACGCACTCGCAAAGCTGTCGTCGTCCCAGGCCCTCAGCGTGGGCACGGCGGTCAGCACGGACAAGTACGACCTCGGTGACGTCACGCCTCGGCGCGACGTTGGTGCCGGCGAACCGATGGCCATCATCATCACGGTCGAAGAGACCGCCGTGGTGTCGGCCGACTCGTTCGCGTTCGCCATCGTGTCGGATGAAGACGCGGCCCTCGGCTCGCCCACCGTCCACCTCACGCGCACGATTGCCGGCGCGCTGTTGGTGGAGGGCGCGCTGATCGTGCTCGACATCCCGCCTGGCCCGCAGGCGTACCAGCGCTACCTCGGCGTGCGGTACATCCTCGGCGCCAGTGACACGGTCACGGTCTCGGCTCACATCTGCCCCCGGAATCACATCCCGGCGCAGGCGTACTACGCGACCGCCTTCGAGGTCTAACCCCCTCGTTCCAGCTCGATCACACGGCCGGTGGGTCTCTTCGGAGGCTCACCGGCTTCTTCCGTATCAGGAGCAGACAACATGGCCAAGACCCCGCACCCCGCCGCAGCCTCTCCAGCGAAGGCGTCCCGTCCCGCAGCAGCACCCGCCGCCACGCCCGCGATTCGGCCTGGCGCCAAGAAGCCCGTCGCCACCTCTCAGCAGCAGGAAGTCTCACCCCGTCGCGTCGGCGCCCCCGTGGTGGTGCGCAAGCGCAAGAAGGCCGAGCACCGCGAGCGCGCCACCGATGACCGCACGACCGTCAAGGTGAAGGTCCGCGCGACCGAAATGGGCTACTACCGGCACATCCGCCGTCGCGAGGGCGACGTGTTCAGCATGAAGCTGCCGATCGAAGCCGACGGCTCGATCATCATGCCGAGCTGGTGCGATGAAGCGAACCCCAACGAGCCGGTGCGCATCACGACCGGCACGCAGGAATTGAAGGCACGGCACGACGAGACGCTGCTCGCGAAGATGCAGCTCGGAGCGCGCCGCGCCGAGGAAGACGACGACGACGAACCGAAGTCGAGCGCGGTCGACCCGGACGAAGACGAAGCGATCTGATTCAGCAGTAGCCGGCCGTCGGCCAGGTGGAGAGGCACACAGACCATGACATATCTCGATTTCACCATCTGGCTGACGGACCCGGCCGAAGTCAAGCTGCAGCAGGCGATGCCACCGCGGGCCGAGCGCGTGGACGGCAGCATCGGCGAGCTGACCGGCCTGCAGGCGGTGCAGCAGGGCTTCGGGATGGTGCAGCAGTTCGGCGCCATCTTCACCTCACCGATGAACGCGGCCGCCTTGTTCGGCTGCCAGATTTACATCCCCACGGTTCCCCTGGTCGCCCCCGGCATCACCTCTGAGTGGATCACCGGCAGCGGCGCCAACTTCCCGATCGACGAGCGCGTGTTCGAGCGCACCGTCGGTGGCTGGTTCGGCATCGGCTGGCTGTTCGGCGACACGACGTTGTATCGGTGGCGCGGCACATTCAGCTACAAGCCGCTCGGCCCGATCGTCGAGGACGTCGATGTCACACCCGTGGACATGCCGATCCGCCGCTGGATCGACGGCTTCGAGGTCTCGACCACCTTTCAGCACCTCTCGCGCGACGCCAGCCGGCACGCCGATGGCCTGGGCCTCAAAGCGGTCAACTCCTCGACCGTGTCGGTGTCGCACAACCTGAACGAGAACGACTCGGCGGTCTCCACGCACCTCTCGTGGGAACGCTTCTACATCCGGCGTCGCGGGTACCCGACGTCGGCGATGGCCTTCTGGTGGCTCAACTCGACGCCGGCCGAAGAGATCGTCATGAAGCTGCTGCCGACCGGCCAGATCCTGGTCGGCATCGGTGAAGGCTCCGCGTTCGTGCCGACCGCCACGATCGCTGAAGAGCTGCCAGAGGGGGAGTGGGTCAAGGTCGACCTCATCATCGCGCTGCGCACGGGCGCGCAGTTCTCGGTCTACTACAACGGCGCGCTGCAGCTGAACATGAGCGGCCTCGGGGCCATCCTCGAAGGCGGCGCCGTCGTGCACGCCAGCTCAGAGATCGGTGTCGGCCTGAACGACGACAGCAGCTCGCTCGCGCTGGACTTCGACGACTGGTTCAACGCGGCGCCGCCCACCAGCTACGAGAACATCGACTGGCTGAACGGCACAAAGATCACCAAGCCGCAGTCGGCCGCGTTCGGCTCTGAGGACACGGGCAACTTCGTGGCCCCCAGTGTGGCCATGGCGAACCGTCGCATCGCGAGCGCCACCCGGCCCGACCTCATCACCAACGCGACCGCCAGCGCTGTCCTGGATGTCAGGCAGGACGACACCAAGTACACCGTCGAGCGCGGTGCGTTCGGCCCTGTGTCGGTCCTGGCGGCCGTCTACGCGCAGCGTGTGTCGGGCACGGGCGCCAACGACTACGCCTTGGGGTACCGCATCGCAGGCGCCGCCTCGGTCTTCGGCGCGGCCCACACGCACACCGGCGGCGGCACCTACAGCCGGAAGTCGATGATGTATCAGCCGCCCACGCAGGCCGATCCATCCCTCAACGAGTTCCACCCGCTGCACGTCACGTTCCGCAACGAGAGCGGCGGTGGCGCCGGCACGACGTCGATCGGCGCGATCTGGACGGAGGTCGAGCTGTGCGGCGTGTTCGATCAGTGCGACATCTCAGCGGCCTCGGTGTTGTCGCCTGAAGAGCTGGCCATCCTCGGCAACACCGGGCACCACAACTCGCCGTACCCCGACTCGATATGGGCACGCAAGGGGCCTGGCCCGATCTCGCCGGTCGCGATCAAGAGCGGCACGTTCACGGGCAACGGCACCTCGCAGATCATCACGTTCAACTTCCCGGTGACCTGGTTGTTCATCCGCAACACCGGGTCGACGTCGCGAGGCGCGCACTGGTGGTCGAGCATGGTCGCCGCGCACGATGGCGACTCGCTCGCGACGTACGAGTCGCAAGTAATCGACCTGCGCCAGGTCGACGATGGAGCGATGGCCGAGGGCGACCAGGAGTACCGCTACGAGCTGACGGTGTGCGGCGCCGACGCGCAGGACAACGCGGCCGCTGCGACCTTCTGGTACGTCGCGTTCTGCGACCCCGGCATGCGCTTCTCGCTCAACCTGGCGATGCACACCTGGCGGCCGAACGTGGCCGGCGAGGTCACCGCACTGCTGAACCCGCTGTTCACGCCGCAGTGCCTGTTCGCCCAGGCTGAAGCCACGGGCAACACGACCACGGGCCTGAAGAGCTACAAGGGGCTGAGCCAGCTGACGGGTGGCGAGATCACGCGCGCCGGCATCGGCATCAGCGCTAACGGGCTGTCGGTGGCCGCCGGTGAGATCACCATCGGCAGCGACTGGATCACCCTGCTCGCGGGCCTGCTCGAACACTCGATTGCGGCCTGGCGCCTGGATGATGGCAGCGAGGACCCCGGCATTCCTGCCGTGCTGCAGCTGGTCACCTGGGTGGGTGACGGTGCGGCCTCGCGCACGATCTCGTTCCCGCGTCCGAGTGGCAAGCGGCCGCTGTTCGCCATCATCTGGCCCAACAGCAACGCGAGTGTGCTGTTCCGCGACCCGCAGAACACCGGCACCACGAGCTACGTGTCGACCAGTTCGACGTCGTCGGCCAACGCGAGCACGGGCATCACGTCCGGCGGCATCGACCAGTTCACCGTCGGCACCGTCGGCAACGCGAACGGTGTCACCTACAACGCTTTCATCCTCCCCGGCTCTGACGTCGCCGGCAACAACGGCTGGAGCGGTGATGGTGAGTTCATCCCCGTGGCACCGGCGGTCCCGCCTGACTGGCCCTTCGGCCCCACAGTGCCCGACCTGCCCGACGACGATGACCCTGACGAGCCGGACTGGTATCCCGGGGACGGAGACCCGGGCGGCGGCGGCACGGACCCTGGCGGCGGCGGTGAGCCGGATGGCGAGGACTTCGGCGAGCAGTGCGTCGACCAGTCGACGAAGGTCTGCCAGCAGGCCCTCTCGCACATCGGCATCACGGTGTTGATCAGCGACATCACCACCGACGACACGCCCGAGGCGACCCTCTGCCGGCTGCACTACAGCGACGCCGTGGCCGAGTCCCTGCGCGAGTATCCGTGGAGCTGGGCCACCAAGTACGCGGACCTGGTGCACGTCGCCGGCAGCGAAGAGGAAGGCAGCGAAGCGAACGAGGACTGGTACTACGCCTGGCGCGTGCCGACGGACTGCCTGTTCGAGCGACGCCTGGTGCGGCCTGGCATCGGCCGGCAGTGGGACCACGACCCGCCACCCTTCCGCCGCGGCGCGAGTGACACCACGGGCCGCCTGCTGTTCAGCAGCTACCGCGACCCGCGCTCGACCGACGACGACCCGGAGGTGCAGCTCGAATACACCTTCCGGTCCAGCTGTGCCGCTGGCCAGGGCGACGTGCTCTACCGGCAGGCGCTGGCCTGGCTGCTGGCCTCGAAGCTGGCCCCGGCCCTGTCGCGCAACAAGATGACCGCAGCGGACTGCTGGGGCATGTTCCTGCACTGCCTCACGCGAGCCGCCACGATCGACGCGCGCTCGCAGGCGCAGTCGCAGGGTGGTGAATCGGCATCCTGGACCCGAGACCGCGAATGAGCACCGAGCCGCTTGTCGTTCGTTCGTATGCCGGTGGTGAGCTGGCCCCGTCCCTCGCAGCACGCGCGGACCTGGCGAAGTACACCACCGGCCTGAAGACCTGCAAAAACTTCGTTGTGCATCGGCACGGTGGAGTGAGCAACCGCGCCGGCACGCGCTACGTGGGATCCTGCAAGACGAGCAGCTCCAACGTGAAGCTGGTGCGCTACGTGTCGGAGGTGCCCGGGGAATCGGTCCTGATCGAGGCCGGCTCCGGGTATCTGCGCTTCTGGCAGAACGGCGCGCAAGTCGAGGTGTCGGGTGTCGCGGCCTACAGCGGCGCCACCGACTACGTGCCTGGCGACCTGGTCAGCTCGGGCGGCGTGAACTACTACTGCATCGCCGACAGCACCGGCGACGCGCCGCCGAACGCGAGCTTCTGGTACCCGCTCAGCGGCAGCATCTACGAGATCCCCACCCCGTTCACGGCCACCGGTCTGTTCCACGCGACACAGAGCGGCCGCATCATCACCCTGACGCACCAGAACGACGACCCGCAGGACCTGGTGTTCCAGGCCCTCACGCGCTGGGTGCTCGTGCCGGTCGACACGGTGCCCAAGGTCGAGGCCCCGACGAACCTGGCCTTCTCGACGCCGCCGGCAGCGGGTGCGCGCAACTTCGGCTACATCGTCACAGCGGCCGCGCCCTTCACGTATGAGGAGAGCGAGTCGAGCAACCAGCTGGTGAACGCCGCGTGCGCAGCGCCGACGCCGGACGTGCCGCACGCGCTGGAGTGGGACGTGACCCTGACGCCGCCGATCACCGGTGATGCGTCGCCCGAGTACTACGTCTACTGCGACCCCTACGGCAACGGCACGTACGGCTTCATCGGCACGGCCACCGGCGCCGCGACGTTCAACAACCCCGGCCTCACGCCCGACTTCAACATCACGCCCGCGCTGCCCCAGGCGCGCTTCAACGTCTCAGGCGATCGGCCGGCAACGTGCGGGTACCACGGGCAGCGCCGCTGGTTCGCCAACACGGACGACGTGCCCGATGGCATGTTCGGCTCGCGCATCGGCTTCCCCGACAACTTCGGCATCAGCTCGCCGCTGCAGGACGATGACGCGATCAACACGCGCATCGCCGGCAACAACAGCCACGCGGTGCGCTGGCTGGTCGCGCTGAAAGAGCTGCTCGTGATGACCGACGGCGGGGAGTGGCGCATGCTCGGGGCCGGCGGCATCATCGCGCCGAACACGATCGCGTTCGACCAGGAGACCTACGTGGGCGTCTCGCGGGACGTCGCGCCGGTGGTGGTCGGCAACAGCGTGCTCTACGTGCAGGCGCGCAACAGCATCGTGCGCGACCTCAGCTTCGACCAGGCGGTGGAAGGCCTCGCCGGCCGCGACCTCACCATCTTCGCGTCCCACCTGTTCGACGGCTACGAGATCGTCTCGATCGACTACGCGCAGGTGCCCGACTCCACGATCTGGTGCGTGCGCAACGACGGCACCCTGCTCGGCCTGACCTACGTGAAAGAGCAGGACGTGTGGGGCTGGCACAAACACACCACGCAGAGCGGCCAGTTCAACGACGTCTGCGTGATCGGCGAGGAAGGGGCCGATGTCCTGTATTGCATCGTGGCCCGCAACTTCGGCAGCGGTGTCGTGCGCTACATCGAGAAGCTGGAGACCCGGACGATCATCGACTTCAACGAGCAGGCGTTCTTCTGCGACAGCGGCCTGAGCTACAGCGGCGCGCCGGTCTCGGCCGTCTCGGGCTTGGATCACCTCGCGGGCCAGGCGCTCGACGTCGTCGGCGATGGCGTGTACCTCGGCCGTCGCACGGTGAGCGCGGGCAGCATCAGCCTGGGCGGCTCCTACAGCGACGTGCACGCGGGCTTACCGATCGACGCGGAGATCGAGACGCTCGACCTCGACGTGCACGGCACCCCGTCACGACCCGCGAAGAAGCGGGTGCAAACGATCTCGGTGATTGTCGACGCGAGCACGCGCGGCTTCTCCGCTGGCCCGAGCGGCACGCAGCTCAGCGCCTACGTCACGCCGCCGGGTGTCAGCACGGCCGCTGCGTTCACGGGCACCGTAGAGATGAACCTGCGGTCGAGTTTCAACGACAATGGTCGCGTCGTGCTGCGGCCGACGTCGGCGCTACCACTCACGGTGCTGTCGATCATTCCGCACACAGAGATGGGGAACTGACCATGGGAGCGATGACCGCGATCACGATCGGCATGGCGGGCTTCAGCGCCTGGCAGAGCTGGCGCGCAGGTGGCGCCGCCAACCGCGCGGGTGAAGCGCAGCAGGAGTCGGCCAACGCGGCCGCTGACCTGCAGGTGTGGAACGCCGAGGTCGCCGACCAGCAGAGCGAGGACGCGATCGCGCGTGGCGGTGAGGAAGAGAATCGCTTCCGGTCCAGCGTGCGCGGCATCATCGGATCACAGCGCGCCGGCTTCGCGGCCAATAACGTCGATGCCGGCTTCGGCTCTGCGCTCGACGTGCAGGCCGACGCGGCGTATCTCGGTGAGCTGGACGCGCTGACCATCCGCAGCAACGCGGCACGCGAGGCCTGGGGCTACAAGGTCGATGCGTTCGACTCCCGGATGCGCGCCGACATCACCCGGCGTGAGGGTGTCGCCCTGGCCGAGAGCGGCCGGCAGCAGCGCACACAAGCTCGCATCGGCGCCATCGGCACGGTGCTCGGCGCTGGCGCGTCCCTGCTCCAGGCCAACTACGGCGCCAACAGCGGCCGAGGCACACCGGTCTCCACGAAGCCCGTCGCCCCCAAGGGAGGGAAGTAAGCCATGCCCGTCGTTCCGCAGCGCTACGGCCAGCGCCAGGTCTCCACCAACCCCCTCCCTGGTGCGCGTCGCAGCGCGTCCGACACGGCCCTGGCCTTGGGTGCCGGCGTCGAGATGGAGCGCGCCCGCACGGCCGAGACGATCGCCAACGTCGCGGGCGGCTTCGCGAGCATGGCCGCCAACGAGTACAGCGACATGGTGCGCAAGGAGCGCGCGGCCGCTGACAACACGGCGCTGCTCGAAGCGAAGAACAAGCTGGCGCGGTTCCAGCAGGACGAGCTGTGGGGCGACAAGGGCGTGTTCAGCCGCACGGGCCGCGACTCGTTCGATGCACCCGAGACCTCCACGCAGCGGTTCAACGAACGCGCGAGCGAGATCGAAGCCAGCCTCACCACACAGGAACAGCGCGACCGCTTCAACGAGATGCGCAACGCCGAGGGCCTGTCGTTCGAGACGACGGTGCGGCGCTACGTGCGCGGCGAGATCGACAAGTTCAGCAAGGAGCAGCACGACGGTGCGCTGACCAACGCGCGCAACCAGGCCATCCAGTCGGCCTCGCTGCCTGGCCACTCGCCGACGGAGCGCATGGAAGGCGTGAACGACAACCTGGTGTTCGGCATCGCGGAGATCCGCCGGTACGGCAAGGACAAGGGCACCGCGAAGGAACTGGTCGAGTCGCAGATCGAGGCCTTCCGTTCGAACGTGCACGACGGTGTGATCAGCGGCTTCATCAGCAACGGTGAAGTGGACGCGGCCGAGCAGTACTTCGAAGAGGCCGAAGCACAGCTGCTGCCCGAGGCCCGCGAGCGCGTGGCCAAGGCCCTCGAAGAAGGCGTGCGCCGCGACAAGGTGCACAAGGTGGTCGACGAGATCGTGCAGCGCGGTGGCTCGCTCGAAGAGCAGCGCGAAGCGGTGAAGGCCTCGACCGACGGCAAGGTGCGCGACGAAGCCCTGCAGCTCATCGAGCACGAGTGGTCGGTGCGAGAGACGCAGCGGCGTGTGCGGCACGAGGGTGTGCTGCTCGGCGCGAAGCAGATCATCGATCGCACCGGCGACTGGCGGAACATCCCGGCGGCCGACTGGGCCTCGTTCGACGTCGGCGAGTCCGGCTCGCTGAAGAACTACGCCGAGGCCATGGCCAAGGGGAAGGCGATCGAGACCGACACCAACTCGCTCTACTACCTGATCAACCTGGCGACGTCGGGCGACCCCGCCATGCGCACCGCGTTCACGAACATCAACATGATGGAGTACGTGGACAAGCTCGACAAAGACGACCTGGAGCAGATGATGCGGCTGCAGGGCAGCACGCGCACCACGATGAGCGAAGCCGATCGCGCTCGCCTGTCATCGCTCGGCAACCAGAACCAGATCATCAACGGCGCCCTGCTCGGCATGGGCATCGACCCGTCGCCGGCACAGCCTGGCACCAAGGGCTTCGACGCAGGGGCCGCTGAACGGGCCAACCAGTTCCGCGCATCGGTGCGCCAGGCCATCCAGCGGTTCGAGCAGCGGGCTGACATCAAACGCGAGGCCACCGACGAGGACGTGCAGACGATCGTCGACCACCTGCGCGCCCAGGTCGCCACCGAGCGCACTGGTGGCATCGCCGGCTTCTTCGGCTCTGACCGTCCACGTTTTGCCTTCGAGGGCACTGGCCCCATGATCGTGTGGGACATCGCCCGCGTCCCGCACACCGAGCGGCTGAAGATCGAAGACTCGCTGCGACGTGACAAGAAGCCGATCAGCAACGAGGCGATCCTCCTGCTGTTCAACCAGGGCCTGGCACGCACGACGAACCGCGACATCCACCTGACGCCACCGAAGCGAGAGTAAATGCCGATCAACGAGTACGACGAGCTGCTGTCGAAGCTGAAGGTCTCCAACCCCGACACCTTCACCCCGCCGCAGGGCGCCCCACAGCAGAGCCAGTACGACTCTGTGTTGACGCAGCAGCGCGCGGAGATCGCGCGGCAGGGTCGCGAGGTGTTGCGACAGCCGCCGGTCAGTCCCGACGCGCGGGCAGAAGCGGTGCGGCTCGCCCAAGAGCACCGCATGCCGGTCGACTTCGTCGAGCGCAACCTGGACTTCTACAAGGCGCGCGGCAACCCCTACGAGACCGAGAGCGATCGCATCCTCCGCGAGTCGCCCAAGCTGGCCGAGTGGATCGCGCGTGAACCCTGGAAGGCAGTGGCGGCCGCTGACGACCTGGCGCAGCTCGCCAACCAGGAGCGCGCCCTGTCGTTCGGCGCGTCGGTGCTCGGCGGCATCGACACCGTGCAGAGCCTGTGGGGTCGCTCGATGCAGTGGGCTGGTGGCACCAGCGGCATCACACGGCTGCAGGAGTACGGCCGCACCGTCGCCGAACACAACGACGCCCAGCGCGAAGCCCTCGGGTACCGCACGCAGCTCTTCGAAGACGTCGACTCGTTCAGCGGCTTCCTGCAGTGGGCCAAGGAAGGCATCGGCGAGCAGCTCCCGCTGATGGGGTCGATCAGTGCGAGCGCGGCCGTCGGCGCCGGCATCGGCTCGGTGGTCCCCGTCATCGGCACCACGCTCGGCGCGATCATCGGCGCCGCGATTCCTTCTCTCACGTACGGCGTCGGTGAAGTGCAGGGCGCCATGGTCGAGCTGGACCCCAACGCGGTGGGCGGCTGGACGCCGCTGCTCGGTGGCTCTGCGATCGCGGCGCTCGACACCGTGTTGCCCGTCAAGCTCGGTGGCCGCCTGGCGCGGATGTTCGGCGACGAGACCGCTGAAGCGATCGCGCGCAACATGCTGGCGCAACCGGTCAAGCCGAAGTTCCTCCTCGACGTCACGAAGGAAGGCGCGAAGGGCTACGCGATCGAGGGCGTGACTGAAGCGCTGCAGGAAGCGATCGGGTCGGTGTTCGCCGCCGCCGGCAGTGGCACCCCGCTCGACACCGAGACGATGTGGCGCTCGATGCGTGAGGCCGCCGCGACTGGTGCGCTGGTCGGTGGTGTGGCCTCGACGACGACCGAGGCCGCGTCGTTCCGGCAACGTCGCGCACAGTACGCGGCCGCGCTGCAGGCCGAGACGTTCTTCGGTGCGCTGGCCGAGAACGCCACGGAGAGCAAGCTGCGCGAGCGGCTGCCCGAGGCGTATCAGGAAGTCGTGGCCGCGATGACGAAGGACGGCCCGGTCGAGAACGTCTTCGTGGACGTCGACACGTTCGAGAAGTACTGGCAGTCGAAGAACGTGAACCCCGAGGTGATGGCCGCTGAGCTGACCGGCGACGCCAACGCACTGCAGCACGCGAAGGACTCGGGCACCCCGGTGCGGATCCCGACGTCAGCCTACGCGGCCCGCATCGCCGCCACCGAGCACCACGCCGCGTTTGCCGCCGAGCTGCGCATGCGCCCCGACGCCCCGAACGTGCGCGAGGCCAAGGAGCAGCAGGAGGCGATCGCTGAGCAGGCCCAGGCCATGGCTGACCGGATCTCGGCCGCCGGCCGTGCCGAACCGGTCGAGACCGCGACGCAGACCCCGATCGCCCAGGCCATCACCGCGATGCTGCTGGAGGACACCGGCTTCGTCGAGATGACCCAGGCCCACCAGGCAGACGCCCTCACGGTGGCGCAGACCTACGCGGCCGGCCTGGAGGCGGTCGTGGGCAACCTGGCGGTCAAGGCCGGCGAGAATCCCTTCGACATCATCGCCCGCCACGGGATCACCTTCGGACCTGCCGGCACGCAGATGGCCATAGAAGCCGTCAGGAAGGCCCAGGAGGCGAGCACCGCCGAACCGGCCCTGACGCCCGACGCCGAGGGGGAAGTCCAGGCAGGCGAGGACGAGGCCCTACCAGCTGCCAACGTGGAGGCAGGGGACGCAACCGGGGATGAAAACGGGGAGGTTGTGTCCCCTTCGGTTCCGCCAGCGGAATCGGAGGTCACCCTGGAGCAGCGGAAGGCCAAGGTCGAGAAGCCCGCCCCGGCCGGCCACAGCCTGGAGTCGGCGCCGGCTGCGGTCACCAACGGCCGCCTGGTCCTGTCGACCCGCGTGCCCAGCTCCACGGCGCCCCGTGCGGCCGACAGCACGCCCCTGCGGACGGACATGGACGCCGTCCGGGGGTCGAAGGTCCTGGCGTCGATCGTCGAGGCCATGCGGCCCTACACGCCGCTCACGAAGAAGACCACGGGGGACGAGCAGACGGCCGAGGCGATCGTGCAGCAGCTGACCGCCAACCTGCGGTTCCTGTGGAACGCCTACCCGGCCTCGTGGCGCGAGCGGGCGAAGCTCTGGTACGTCGGTGCGCACCGCCTGGCCATCGAGCTGGCCACCAAGCACGGGCTGAGCCTGGAGCAGTCGGCCGGCCTGCTCGCCATCCTGTCGCCGCAGATGGACTGGTACCAGAACGTCGCCCTCGCCGAGCGCGTGCTGGAGGTGAGCACGAAGCTGCAGAAGAGCAACGGCACGTTCACGCCGGACCTCATCGCGCAGTATCGCAACCGCAGCATCGCCGCCGCGATGGAGACGGCGAAGCAGATCCGCAAGAACAACGGCGACGAGTCAGCGGCCGCGTATCTGAAGAACAAGCGTGCGCAGACCCGCTACAACATCAAGGCCTTCGAGGGCCGCGCGTGGAGCGACCTGCCGCTGATGGGCCAGGCCGCCCTGGTGCGGATGTATGACGAGGTCCACAACGGGCGCAGCTACCACGTCATCACCCCCGAGGGTGAACGCGCCGGCATCGCGCGCAGCGAGACCACGGGCAAGCCGACACAGCTGCGGTGGCAGGGCTACGCGACGATCATGAAAGCGCTGCTCGTGCTGCGAGACGGCAGCGTCGAGACGATCAACGAGTCGGTGGGCGACATGCACAAGGTGCGGTCGTTCTTCAACAACATCAGCGACCCGTGGGATCCGAACAGCGTCACGATCGACACGCACGCGATCGCGGCTGCGTATCTGCAGCCGATGGGCGGCAAGGAGACCGCCGTCAAAAACTCGATGAGCGGGCCGAAGTCGGACCCGCTCGGCATCAAGGGCACGAACCCCCTGATCGCCGAAGCCTACTTCCGACTGGCCGAAGAGCTGGGCGTGTTGCCGCGCGAGGTGCAGTCGGTGACCTGGGAGGCCGGACGCAGCCTGTTCCCGACGAGCATCAAGAAGGTCGGCACCACCGAATCGAAGGCCATCGCCAGTTTGTGGCAACAACTCAAAACTGGTAAACTCACCCTGGAGGCACTACATGGTCGACTCATTGAAGCCGCAGGCGGGTTCCGACCCCCTGCTTGGCGAGATACGCCGCCGAGGCTGGCCCTCGACGAAAGCAGCCTACGTGGCGCTGCTGCTGGACGGACAACCGGAGACCTTTCCGCTGGACCCGGAGCTGGAGGCGCAGGTGCCGGACTGGCTCCCGGGCGACTTACCCAGCTCCCCGATGGACCTCATGTTCCCCGTCCCGGCATCATCGCTGCCAACCTCACCAAGCGGAACACGCCCGACGGACGAACGGCAGTTACCCGAACCCTTGATCGTTTCCGTGATGGAGCGACACGGGTTTACGAGGAACAAGGCAATCGAGCAGATCCTGAAGTCCGGCGGGTAGGCGTCCGGTTCGAACCCAACGGCGAGTTCTCGGCCGGCCTCGCAGCGGCCGGCTACGGCACGCCGGTGGTCATCGAGTCGGCGCCGACCAAGGACAACGCGGTCGCGTTCCGCAACCGCCTGGCATCGGTGCGCCAGCGGCTCATCGAGAAGGACGGCACGGGCCTCGCGGTCTACGTCTACAGCGCGAAAGAGTACCAAGGCATGCGGCTGTTCCTCTCGGAGGACGGCAAGGCTGGCTTCGCGCTGAAGCCCGACGGCGACATCGTGTCGGTGTTCAACGAGGCTGGGGATGGGCGGGTGCACGCGCTCATCGCCCTGGCGGTCCAGGAAGGCGGCACGAAGCTCGACTGCTTCGACACCGTCCTGGCTGACCTGTATGCCGTGAACGGATTCCGCGTCGTGCGACGCCAGCCGTTCAACGACGAGTTCGCACCAGAAGGATGGTTTGACAATGTCACCCAGCGAGAGACCGAAGTCGAAGCCCGCGCCCGTGCGGCAGCCTCGGCCCGAGCAGAACGCGGAGTTCGAGCAGTCGCCGCGACGACCGCCCAACGGCGCCCGCCGGCCAGCGCCCACGTCAGCGCCATCGCCGAGCAGTACGCCGCCGAGCGAGGATTCCGCTACGACCCCGTAGACAGCTACATCGCGGTCGACCACGCGCAAGCTGCGGCGATCGCCGACGTCTACGAGCAGCTCCCCACCGACGACAGCAAGAACCCTCGTGTGCGCAAGGCCTATGAAGCCTTCGCACGCGAGGTGCAGCAGCAGTGGGACTTCCTCCTGGCCCAGGGCTACCAGCTGCTCCCGTGGACCGGCACGGGCCAGCCCTACGCCACCAGCACCGAAGCCACCACCGACATCATCGAGAACAAGCGGCTGCACTTCTTCACCGGCGGCGAGGACCACCCGTTCATCGGTGAGTCGACGCGCGACGCCTCGGGCCTCACGATCAACGACAAGTTCCGCGCGGTGCACGATGTGTTTGGCCACGCAGCCGGCGGCTTCGGCTTCGGCGAACGCGGCGAGGAGAACGCCTGGCGCGCACACTCGCAGATGTTCACCGCGCAGGCACGGCGTGCGATGACGACCGAGACGCGCGGGCAGAACAGCTGGGTCAACTTCGGGCTGCAGAACTACGACGAGGCCGGCGTGTGGAAGAACGTGCCGCCCGCCGATCGGCCGTATGCGGCGCAGAAGGTGGCGCTGCTGCCCGACAAGTTCGTGTTCCCCGAGGGACGCGGTGCGTTCGCTGACTTCAACAACGGCCGGCCCGACGTCGTGTTCATGGAGTTCGACCCGGCGGTGCTGAAGACCGGCCCGACCATCACGCTGTTCCAGACCGCGATCACTCCCAACACCACGACAGCGGCCTGGGCCTACTCGCGGCTGCAGTATGCGGTCGAGCAGGCCAAGACCAACAAGGCCAGTGGTCGCGACTGGAAGGCGATCATTCGCAGCTCGAAGGCCGGCATCAACGCGGACGAGTTCCTGCTGGCACACGTCGAGGACCTGGAAGACGGCACGCAGTACACCCGCGAGGAAGTACTCGGGTACCTGCGCACCAACCAGGTGAAGGTCGACACGTTCACGATGACGGTGGGCGGTCCCGAGCAGGCGCGCGTGAAGGAAGAGGCCGACCGCCGGCACCAGGAGGAGATCGACCTGCGGATGAACGAGTGGGCCGACGACTTCTGGATCGACCCGGCTGACGTCAACGCAGACGTGCGCGAGGTCGAAGACGAAGAGACCGGGGAAACCCTGTTCCAGGTCGGCGACGACGAGAGCGAGCGCTACACCACCGAGACCGAGGCTATGGACGCCTCGCAGCGGATCCTCGACGACGTCCGCGATGACAACGAACGCGAGATGCGGCGCCAGGTGGCGCGCGACATCGACTACGACAACATCGAGGCGGTGGTCGAAGAGGAGCTGATGGAGCAGTTCCAGAACGGCCCGCGCTCGGTGAAGTTCACCGACTACCAGCTCGATGAAGGCGAGACCGCTGAACGCGGCTCGTATCGCGAAGTGTTCCTGACGGCCGCCAACGAGACCCGTGCCGGCTTCGCGTCACTCACCGCAGAGGAGAACGAGATCGTCGGCGCCGACAACGCGGTGTGGCGATCGGTGCGGCGCAACATCGCCGACGCCCGCATGGACGCGCGACGCGAAGCACTCAACGCGGGCGGGCTGTATGACCAGAATGGCGCCGCGATCGACGCCGCTGCGCGCAACGCAGCGCTCGAAGTGATCGAGCAGTGGCGCAACAACTGGCAGGAGCTGTACGACAAGCGCATCGGCAACGGCCGGCACACGCCCGCCGAGCAGGCCGACCTGGCGCGCAACATCGCGATCGTCACGAAGCTGAAGGACGACCCGACGCTCGAATGGAAGACGTCGGCGTGGAAGGACGGGCACACCGAGTACAACCACATCGACAACCCGATCGTGCGGCTGCGGTTCAACGTGCGCCAGATGGGCCAGGTCGCAGAGACACCGCAGGCCATCGTCACGGCTGAAGAAGCGATCGCCACCGGCGGCTTCGGTGCGGTTCGAGCGGACCTGAAGTTCGCCGTGCGGCCCGAGGGGGCCGCCGCCAACAGCGGCATGTGGGAATGGTTCTTCACGGAAGAGCAGGCGCAGGCCGAGTTGGCGAAGTGGCCCACCCGCAACGTCACCACCACCCGGCGCATGCTGTTCATCGAAGAGCTGCAGCCGCCCGGTGAAGGCGCCAAGGTGCCGGACCTCTACCGCAAGGTGTGGCGCGACCTCGGGCTGAAGTGGGCACTGCGGCACGCGGCCGAGCAGGGCCTCGACGGTGTGTCGTGGACGACGGGCCAGCAGCAGGCTGACCGCTACTCGCTGTCGCGCGTGGTGCGCACGATTCACTGGAGTCCGATCGAGCGGCAGTCCGACCTCGCCGGCATGCGGTCGGTGCGACTGCTGAGCCACACCGGCGCGATGGACGAACTGGTCGTCAAGGAAGACGGCGAAGTGTTCAGCGCGGATCCCCGGCTCGAAGAGGCCGAGGGCCGACAGCTGCGCGAAGTGGTCGGCGAGACGATGGCCGCGCGGATCCTGAGCGAGGCCACGGGTGAGGCTGGCGCCAACGACCTGCGCGTCGGCGGTGAAGGCCTGGCGCGGCTCTACGACAAGGACATCCCGGTGGCGCTCTCGAAGCTCCCCGTGGTGAAGAAGAACGGCGGGCGCCTCACGCAGCTGGAGATCGCACGCGAGACCAACCGCCGAGACGGCCCCGATGTGTCGATGCAGCCGGCGCTGCTGCTCACGCCCGAGATGCGCGCGTCGATCATGGCGGGGCAGCAGACGTTGTTCCAGGAGGAAGACGGCGAGCGGCAAGGCTCGATCACCCTCGGGCCTGGCGTCGCGCGGATCCAGTTCACGAAGAGCGCGGACCTCTCGACGTTCCTGCACGAGACCGGGCACCTCTACCTGCACATCATGGGCGACCTGGTCGATCGCGTCGGCACGGGTGACCCGACGACGTGGACGCCTGGCCAGAAGAGCCTGGTCAGCGACTACAAGAAGATCCTGAAGTTCCTCGGCGTGTCGGAGCGATCGCAGATCGGCGTCGAACAGCACGAGAAGTTTGCGCGTGCGTTCGAGGCCTACCTGATGATGGGCAAGTCGCCGTCGGTTCCGATGCGCGGCGCGTTCGGCCGGTACCGCTCGTGGCTCGTGAAGATTTACAAGAGCCTGCAGACGCTGAAGGTCGACCTGAACCCGGAGATCGTGGACGTGTTCGATCGGCTCGTGGCCAGCGACGACGCGATCGCGCAAGCTCGCGCGGAGGGCGCCATCACGCCGGTGTTCGCCACCGCCGAGCAGGCCGGCATGACGGCCATCGAGTGGCAGGGGTATCAGCGCCTGGTCGAGAGCGAGCACCAGGCCGCACAGAACGACCTGGCCAACCGCGTCATGGCTGAGCTGCAGCGCGGCCGCAGCGAGTGGTGGAAGCGCAAGACGGCCGAGGTGCGAGCAGCGGTCGAGGTCGAGCTGCGCAACCGCCCGACATACCGCGCGCTCTTCTGGCTGCAGCGCAACGGCGAGAACCCGATCGGCCCCCCGACCGACGGCGCCGAGCGGCTGTCGAAGGACGCGATCGTGGAGCGGTTCGGTGCGGCTCGCCTGAAGACGCTGCCGTTGCCGTGGGTCTACCAGGTCGACGGCGGCCTGGACCCGGACGCGGCCGCTGAGCTGTTCGGCTTCACCTCGGGTGATGAGCTGCTCACCGCGCTCTCGACTGCGGAGAAGTTCGACGACGTCGCGAAGCGTGAGACCGACGCCCGCATGGCGGCCGAGTTCGGCAACATGCGGCTCGACGGCACCCTGCGGATGGCCGCCAAGCTGGCGGTCGAGGAGAACGGCCGCGAGGCCCTGCTCGAAGCCGAGCTGCGTGCGATCGCGAAGATGGCCCGGGTCATCCAGCCGATCAACACGGCAGCCCGCCGGCAGACCGACGCCGAGGAGCAGAGCGCCCGACGTGCGATGCGCGCGGCCATCGAAGCCCAGGCGGTCAGCACGGCCCAGCTGCGCGAGCAGGCGGCCGCTGTGCTGGCGACCGTGCCTGTCCGCAACCTGAACCCCCAGCTCTACTGGCACGCCGCCAGGAAGGCCGGCACGGCGGCTGCAGCGGCCGTCGACAGCGGGCGCTATGAGGAGGCGGTGCGGTTCAAGAGCCAGCAGCGCCTGGCCGTGGCGATGCACCGGGCGGCCCTGAAGGCCACCGAGGACGCCGAGCGCACCGCGAAGTATGCCCGCCGCCTGGCGTCGCCAGCAGCGCAGGCTCGCCTCGGCAAGGCCGGCCAGAGCTACCAGGACCAGGTCAACGGGCTGCTGCACAAGTTCGAGTTCGCACCCGCGTCCGACAAGACGCTCGCTCGCCGGAAGAGCCTGCGCGAGTGGGTGGAGGATCGCGAAGAGGAAGGCCTGCCGATCACCCTGCCGGCGGATGTGCTCGAAGCGATGGCCGCGACCAACTACCGCGAGCTGACGGTCGAGCGCCTGCGTGAGGTGCGGGACTCGCTGAAGCAGATCGATCACCTGGCCTCGCTGAAGACGCGGCTGCTGACCTCGCTCGACAAGCGCACGTTCGAAGGACGTCGCGATGAGCTGGTGGCGTCGATCAAGGCGAGCCAGGCACCGCGTCCCTCGGTGCTGGAGTACCGGCGCGCGGACACGCGCCGGCACGCGGTGCGGGAATGGTTCGCGTCGCACTCGCGGATCTCGACGCTGGCGTACTGGCTCGACGGCAACAAGACTGGCGGCCCTGCGTGGGAGCTGCTCGTGCGCCCGCTCAACGCGGCCGCTGACAAGGAAGCCGCGCGCCGCCTGAAGGCCGGCCGCTCGTATCGCGCCGTCGTGGCCAAGCACTACCCGGGCAAGGCCCTCGGCCGGTGGAACACGCGCGTGCACATCCCGGCGATCGGCGCCTCGCTGTCGAAGGAAGGGATCCTCGCGGTCGCGCTCAACTGGGGCAACGAGACCAGCCGACAGCGGATGCTGTCGGACCCGAAGCGGCAGTGGTCTGCGTTCCAGGTGCAGGCGATCCTGGATACCCTCGACGCCACCGACTGGTCCTTCGTGCAGGAGACCTGGGACTTCGTCGACAGCTTCTGGCAGGAGATCAGCGACAAGCAATTCCGCATCACGGGCCTGCGACCGGAGAAGGTCGAGGCGCTGCCGGTCAACACGAAGTACGGACAGATGCGCGGCGGCTACTACCCGCTCGCGTACGACAGCCGCTTGTCGTCGGCCGCTGGCCGCAACAACGCGATCAGCGAAGCGAAGCTGCAGCTGGCCGGCGCCTACACCGCGCAGACCACGCGACGCGGCCACATCGAGCAGCGCCGCAAGAACGTGGAGCAGTCGGTGCGTCTGGAGCTGGGCGTGATGTTCCAGCACCTCGACCAGGTGATCCACGACCTGACGCACCACGAGCCGCTGGTCGACGTCGCGCGCATGCTGCGGGACTCGAAGGTCGCCAGCATGATCCTGGACGTCGGCGGCGAAGAGACGCTCGACCAGTTCCGCAGCGCGATCACCGACATCGCGGTGGGCGTGGCGCCTGGCCAGAGCCGGCTCGACAAGGCGGCCAGCTGGGCCAGGACGGGTGCGCAGATCGCGGCGCTCGGACTGAACCTCTGGACCGCCGCGCAGCAGCCGCTGGGCCTGTTCAACGGCGCGCAGAAGGTCGGCGTCAAGTGGGTCGCGAAGGGCATCGGCCGCTGGCTGCGCGACGCGAGCACGATGGAGAACACCCTGGTGTGGATCCACGACGTCTCGCCATTCATGGCCTCGCGGCACGTCACGCAGAACCAGGACCTGAACGACCTGCGCGGCCGCTTGGCTGAACCCGGCGGCTGGTTCGATGCGTTGGTGCGCCAGGTGTCAGCGGAGAAGCTGACGCAGCAGGCGGTCACCGACGCCTTCCTGTGGCACATCGGGATCATGCAGCGCGTCGCGGACGTGCCGACCTGGCTCGGCGAGTTCGAGAAGCAGATGGCCGCCGGCAAGGACGAGGGCACGGCGGTGATGCTGGCCGACCAGGCGGTGCGCGATTCGCAGGGCGGCGGGCAAACGGTCGACCTCGCGAAGGTGCAGCGCGGTGGTCCGCTCGCGCGCATCTTCATGGTCTTCTACACCTACGGTGCGACGACCTACAACCAGACCGCGATGGCGGTGGGGCGCACGCAGTTCACGAAGCCGATCCAGGTGGCGCGCTTCCTGGGCGACCTGTCGCTGCTCTACTTCTTCCCGGCGCTCGCGACGATCGTGCTGTCGCGGATGATCGGCACGGGCGAGGATGACGACGACGAGAAGACGCTGGCCGACTGGGGCGTGGAGCTGGCGACCGAGATGCTGGGGATCGCGCTCAACAGCATGGTCCTGCTGCGCGAGTTCGGCGGCCTGCTGAACGCGAGCAACCGTGGCTACGGTGGCCCCGCCGGCACGCGCGTCATCCAGGAGATTTACCGGCTCGCCGGCCAGGTGTCCCAGGGCGAGAGCGACGAGGGCCTCTGGAAGGCGCTGAACGCCACAGCCGGCGTGCTGCTCCACTACCCCTCAACGCAGGCCCAGCGCACCGTGGAGGGCTTCGTGGCCCTGGCCAGCGGTGAGACGGCTGACCCGCGCGCTCTGCTCTTCGGACCTGAGAAGGAGAACCGATGACCGTTCGACCTGTGCGACGCGGCCGCGCCAACACGGTGCAGCCGGCGATCGACCAGATCATCCAGTACGCCCCCGGCGGAGGCTCGGGGACCGGCGATGTCGTCGGCCCCGGTTCCTCGACCTCGGGCCACCTGCCAGTGTTCGGAGACGGCACCGGCAAGCTCCTCAGCGACAGCGGTGATTCGATCGCGGACGTCGTCACCGCCGCCGTGGTGGCGGCCATCGCAGCGATCCTCCCCGTAGACCTCGCGTCCGAAGTCACCGGGTCGCTGCCGTGGGCGGGCGTCTCGAAGACGGGGTCGAGCCTCGCCGACCTCGCCACACGCAGCGCCACCGACCTGGCCTCGGGCACGCTGCCGGATGCGCGCTTCCCAGCCACCCTGCCTGCGGCCAGCGGCGCCAACCTCACGTCGCTCGCAGCCGCCAATCTCAGCGGCACAATCGCGAGTGCGGTGCAGGATGCGATCACGCGGCTCGGCATCATCGCCAGTGGCAGCTTTGCGAACGGCGCGCTGAAGCTGAAAGACAGCAACGCGAGCCACGACCTGATCATCACGCCGACCTCAAACATCACGGCCGACCGGATCATCTCGCTCATCACCGGCGACGTCGCGCGGTCTCTAAATCTCGGCGCGGCCGTGAGCTACACGCCGGTGTGGGCCAGCAGCGGCACGCCGCCGACGCTTGGCGCGAGCACACTGCTCGGCTCATACGTGCAGCTCGGCAAGTTCGTCTACTTCCGCGTGCTGATGGTGTTCGGCGCCGGCTTCTCGTGGGGCACGGGCGCGCACCGCATCTCGCTGCCGGTGGGCTGCGCGATCAGCGATGCGAACCTCTGCCTGACACAGGGCCTCATCGCGGGCGGCCGCTACCCCGGCGTGGGTATCCTCACCGCGAGCGACGCGGTACTCTTTAACAACGCGAACCCGGCCGGCCTGTGGAGCAGCACGGCGCCTGCGGTGTGGGCAACAACGCACCAGTTCTCGGTGTTCGGCTTCTACGACGAGAGCGGATCATAACCATGGCCTGGACCCCTTCAGACTTCATCGCTGACATCGTCTCAATCACCGAAGCGGTCGAGCGCGGCATTCCTGATCGCGTCACAGCAGAGCGCGACGTCATCGAGGTCGAGGTGCAGCTGCGTGCGGCGACACGACGCAGCGCGCGGCTCGAAGTCGCGGTCGAGTTCGCGCCTGGCCTCACGCTCGGTTTCGGCCCGTTCAATGGCACGATCGGACTCTTCGTCGACAACCTGGTGGGCCGCGAGCCGCTGTATCAGTCGGCCGAGTTTTGGCGCGGCTACGCGGCGGTGCCATTGCTCATCGCCGCCATCAAGGTCGAGGTCGCAGCGGCCGATGTGGCGCGCGTCGCTCGGCGCTAGTACACTCTCCACGGTTCGGAGGTTCCCTGGCATGACGATCTACGCGAGCAACGGCACCGAGCCGTATCACTGGCCGTGGAAGTTCTTCACGCCGGCAGAGTTCCGCTGCAAGGGCAGCGGCATCCTGATGGTCGAGGGAGAGTTTCTCGATCGGCTCACCAGCCTGCGTCTCGCGTTCGGCAAGCCGATGCCGGTCAACTCGGGCTACCGCACCCCCGAGCACAACGCGCGCTCTTCGAACACCGGCCTGACTGGCCCGCACACCACGGGCCGCGCGGCCGACATTGCCATCACGACGTCAGCTGACCGGTTCCTGCTCGTGAGCCTCGCGCTCACCGAGGGGTTCACGGGTGTCGGCATTGCCAAGACGTTCGTGCACCTCGACGACGTCGCGCCAGGTCACCGAGACATCGCGCGACCCATGCTGTGGTTGTACTGAAAGGAGAGAGAGACGATGGACGAAGTGATCTCGATAGTCGTGTCGGGCCTCGGAGGCCTCGTGTTGATGGCGGTCGGCTGGGCGGCCGTGAAGGTGTCGCAGAAGTTGGGCGTCGAGCTGAGCGCGGCTCGGCAGGCGCAGATCGAACACTTCGCCAAGCTGGGCATCGGCTTCGCGGAAGAGCACGCGCGCAACTGGGCGAAGGAGCACCTGATCAAGCTCGACCCCACGGTCAAGGCGGAAGAGGCGATCAAGTTCGTCGTGGATCGCGTCCCGGATGCGACGCACGCCGAGGCCGATGCCGTCGTGCACGCAATGCTCGGTAGTGCACGAACGGCCGCGACTGAAACAGAGGCGGCCATGGGAAACGCCCTGCGGACTCAGGGGGCGAGTCCGGCACGGCCGTTGCAGTAGAAGCGCCGGTGCTCTCGCCCTTCCTCCGACAGTCACTGCAAGAGGCTGTGAGGGCGATCGCGCCAGGCAAGCAGGGGCAGGCTGGTGTCGTCGTCACGCTCGAAGGCGTGGCGTTCGAGGTCGGCTACAAGCCCAAACCCTGGGTCGACGTGTCGGCGTACGCGGGCCGAACCTGGGGGCGTGAATGGACCGCTGGTGCACGAGCTGGTGTGTCCTGGTGAAAGAAAGGCAGCAGAACGGGATGGAGAACGCGGACGTCAATCAGAAGCTCTCCTGGTCCCTGCTCGTGTGCGGTATGGGGCTGTTCCTGTACCAGCTCGGGGATCTGCTCACTGCGCATTCTCAGTGGTCCCAGGTGCTCCAACCGGCAGGCGTCGGCGAGATCCTACGGACCATGGGAGGTGCGGCCCTGGCGGTCATTGGTGCCCTGGGGATCAAATTGCCGAACAGACCGGCGTGAGGGAGTCGTGAGAATGGATCGAAACCGGACCACTACACAGCGCGAGATGCCCCACCAGGTCTTCATCTCGACCGTGCCACCAGACCCCAGCTCAATGAAGGTGCGCTTCAAGCTGGCCCTCAGCGTGGTGCTGTTTGTCGTGGGGGGCATGCTGGCTGCCGCAGGGGCCAGTGCCGTCGTTCATGTTGTTGTGCGAGCAGCCAGCCACTGAGGGGTTGTTGACACAAAGGGGTCGGGCCATGGTAGGCTCGGCCCCATGGTCGAAGCGATTGTAAGCAACTCCATCCTCGCCGCAGTCCTGCTCCTCGGGCTGCGGTCCTTTGCAAACCTTCTCAGTCGAGACGAACGCGCCCGCCGCGCCAAGCGACGACGCGAGGACCGGCGTGTTGCCCGGGACGTGCGCCATTGGGCGTACCTCCAGGATGAGCGCCGCACTCGCGCGGATGACCGGCCCGTGGACGCGATCGTGATCGGCGCCCTGCGAGGTAGATCATGAGCAAGTCTGTTGGTGGCCGGCCGGTGGTGTTCGGTGGCAAGGTGCGCGACAGCGAGCACCGGTTCCAGGGGTGGTTCTCAACCTGGGCGAAGCAGCAGTTCGAGGCCGCGCGCACGAGGCTCTCGGCGTTGACCAAGAACGGCGCGAAGCCGAGTGACTCTGATGTCGTGGAGTTCCTGCTGCGCGGCGTGAAGGGGACGAAAGACTACCTGCGCGAGTAGGTACAGAAAAACCCCCGCACCGTGGCGAACGATGCGGGGGCGTTGGAGGAATGTCCGTGGTCGAAGCGAACGAGTCCATCCTAGCAGAGAGGTGATCAGTGTCCAAGCAAACGAAGAAGACCCCGGCCAAACGCCGGGTAGCGAAGCCAGCTCCAAAGAGGCCCAGCACCGCCCTGGCCCGACGGGTCGAGGTGTTGCCGGCCGTGGTGCCACCGCAGCCCGTGGCCCTCACTGAAGTGCACGCCCTGACCGACGAGACCCAGCTCGGCGCCCTGGGCCTGGTCGAGATCAAGCTCACCGCGCAGGAGGAGCTGGTGCTCTCGCGTGAGGTGAGCCTGGCCGACATCCGCGTGAAGCCCTCGGGCATCGCCTACGTGTCGCACCCGACGTACACCCGGTGGTTCAACGAAGCGTTCGGCCGACTGGGCTGGGCGATCGTGCCGCGCTCGAAGCCGATGAAGAGCGAGAAGACGATCAGCTGCGCGTATGTGCTCTACATCCACGGGCAGCCGGCGGCGTTCGCGATCGGCGAGCAGGACTACTTCGCCGACAACGCGAACCAGAGCTACGGCGACGCGCTCGAAGCGACGATCGCCAGCGCGCTGCGTCGCTGCGCCAAGCGCTTGGGTGTGGGCCTGGAGCTGTGGGACAAGGCCTTCATCGACGACTACATGCACACGCACGCGGTGCGGGTGAAGGTGAAGGACTACCGAGGCGAGGTGAAAGACCAGTGGCGCCGCAAGGTCGACGCGCCGCTGAAAGGGGAGATCGGCGTGGCTCGCGATGAGTACGCCGAGGAGCAGCGACAGAACCGGCCGGCACCGCCACCGCAGCGCCAGCAGGCCCCGGTCGAGCGCGCCGACTACGTGCACAAGGGTGACGAGTCGGTCATCACCAGGCAGCAGCAGGACCGGCTGTTCACGATCGTCGAGAACAGCGGCCGCATCGAGTCGGTGGTGGCGAAGTGGCTGAACGAGGAGTACGGCTACGCGCGGTCGTCCCTGATCCAGAAGCAGCACTACGAGGAAATCGTGTCGGCGGTGAAGGCGGAAGGTGCGCTGCGAAAGAGGGTCAGTCAGTGAAGTCGGCGCCGTTCCGCTTCGACGACAAGACCCACCGCTACACGACGCCCGAGGGTGCGGAGCTGCTGCACATCACCGGGCTGCTGACGGCCGCCGGCTACATCGACGACGCCTGGTACACCGAGGCCAGCTGCGAGCGCGGCCGCATCGTGCACGAGCTGACGGCCGAGTACGACATGGGCGCCATCGAGCTGCAGACCTGCCAGAGTCCGCACCGGGGGTACCTGCTCGCCTACGCCAAGGCGATGACGATGATTCCGCACGAGTGGAAATACATCGAGGTGCCGATCGCGCACCCGAGCGGCGGCTGGGCTGGCACCCCTGACCGCGCCGGCAAAATCTTCCACAGCAACGGCGTGCTCGACATCAAGAGCGGGGACGAGGCCAAGAGCCACCCGATACAGACGGCGCTGCAGGCCGTGCTGCTGGAGGAGGAGATGAACCTGAAGGCCGAGCGCCAGTACCGGGCCGCGCTCTACGTGCGGGCCAACGGCCGGTTCTACCTGCGCGAGTACACCAGGAACACCGAGCAGGTGGTCGAGGCGCGCCGGATCCTCGCGCGCTACGTGGGACTGCGGTGATGGCCCACGAGACCTTCTTCAAGAAAGGGGCAACCGCACTGAAGCTGGCCAAGCGCGACCTGGCCAAAGAGCGCAAGGCGCACGAGGAGAGTGAGAAGGCCAAGGTGCGGCGCCGCGACAAGGGCTGCCGGTTCCCGCTCTGCGGGTGCCGGCGTCTCGGCCTGGCGCTGAAGGCGTCGCCCGAGGTGAGCCACGACAAGCACAAGGCCATGGGCGGCAACCCCAGTGGCGACCGGTCGATGGCGGCCGGCATGATCCAGCTGTGCAAGCACCGCCACCAGGACGGCTTCATCAGCCGGCACAAGGGCGGGCTGCGTGTGGTGTTCCTGACCGACCAGGGATTCAACGGACCCGTCGAGTGGCAGATCGATCTGTCGGCCTGGTTCTCGCGCGTCCTCGGAGTGCCGAGGAAAGACGAGGACTGGTGGACGATCGCCACCGAGGTGAAGGTCAACCAGTGGAAAGCGTTCGGGCCAGTGCAGCTGGAGCGGCTGCAGATCCTGGCAGAGATGGAGATGTGACGTGGCAAAAGCAACAGAGCGGCGCGAAGAGGCGAAGATCGAAGGCGTCCTGCTGGTGGTCGAGGGCAGCGACGACATGGGGGAGAGCTGGGTGGTGTTCACGGTCGACGGCAGTGGTGACATCACCGTGCTGTCGCACGCGGCGACCAGGCAGGAAGCGGTGAGCAAAGCGGTGGCTGTCTTGGAGGCGATGACCGCGCACCTGCAGGGGCCGCCGCCGGCCTGACGTAGTTGTTGACACAAACCTCCACCGTCGACTACCATCGGCGGTGGAGGTTCCGTTATGGCGAAGCAGTCGAAGTCGAAGCAAGACACCCCGCAGCAGTCCCTGGTCCCCGGCACGTTCAGCACCATCATCGATCCCGTCCGCAACGAGTTCGTGGAGACCGTTGCTGATGTCCCAGTCATCACCGCGTTCCTGAAGAAGCTGGCCACGTTCTACGAGACCGCCAAGACGATCGAGGTCGCGGCGAAGGAACGCGAGGCCCGCGCGCTCACCGTGCCCGTGCCGAAGACGGCCGAAGAGGACGAGCACCTGCAGCTGGCCATCAAGGCGGTGAACATCGAGAAGAAGGCGGTGCAGACGCACTGGGAGATCACCGCGCTGATCAGCCGCGTGCACCGCCGGATGACCGGGCGTCGCAAGGTCGCCGAGGATGCGCTCGAAGCCGCCTCGGTCCACCTCAACAAGCAGCACAACACGTTCGTCGATGACCAGAAGCGCATCGCACGCGAGCGCCAGGAGCAGCTGCAGCGCGAGGAGAACGAACGCGCCGCACGCGAGCGCCAGGCCGAGCTGGACCGCATCGAGGCGGAAGCGGCCGCGCTCGAAGTGGAGTCGCCCGAGCTGTCGGCGCGCGAGGTGGTGTTCGTGAACGCCTACGTGCTGAAGCAGAACGCGGCACAGGCCGCAGCCGACGCCGGCTACAAGAACCCCTCGACGAAGGGGCCGCAGTTGCTGACCTACACGAAGATCCTGGAGGCCATCACCGCCGCACAGCAGGCCTTCGCGCTGCGCGAGCAGGCCAAGGCGGTCGAGGCCGCGCCGGTGCGGGCTGAGAAGATCGAGGTCAAGCCAGCGGTCACCCGGGCAGTCGGCGCCGTCTCGCGCACGACGTGGGCGGCCGACCTGTTCGACGAGCCGGCGCTCATCGCGGCGGTGCTCGACAGCTGGAAGCGCCAGGAGCTGGGCATTCCAACGGACATCCTGCAGATCGACCGCGTGAAGCTGAACGAGTACGCGCGGTCGCTGCAGCGCAACCTGGACCGGTGGCCCGGTGTGGTCGCCAAGCCGACGACGAAGGTGGTGTGACGATGTGGTGGCAACTGCAGGACGGCCGTGTCATCAACCTCGCCCACGTCACTGACGTGGACACCCTCAACGGCAAGCAGCCGTCGATCCGCTTCTGGCGCTCGCTGTCGTCTCACCGCCCGCAGCCCGACAACGGCGCGTACTACGAGGACAAGTTCGTGAGCATGGATCGGCGAGACGATCGGTGGGTCGAGCTGAAGCGCCAGCTGGCCACAAGCAACCCGTTCTCCTGAGCGCAGACGGTTGTTGACACAAACCTCCAGTGGACCCATAATGGGCGCTGGAGGTTTTGTTCATGGCGAGAACGTGGTCGATTCAACAGCAGGCGATCTTCAACTGGTTCCAACATCCCACCGGCAACAACCTGGTCGTGCGCGCTCGCGCCGGTACCGGCAAGACAACGACGGTGAACGAGGGCATCAACCGCGCCCCTGAAGCGCGCATCGTCTACCTGGTCTTCAACAAGCGCAACCAGATCGAAGCGCAGGGGAAAGTGCAGAACCCCAACGCCGAGGTCCTGACGTCTCACTCGCTTGGGTACCGTAGCGTGCGCCGCTACTGGGACGGTGTGCGGGTCGCGAACGGCAGCACGCGCGTCGACAGCCTGGTGGCGGCCGTGGTCGACGACCAGGCGCCGGACCCGCTGAAGCGCCTGGTGGGCAAGCTCTGCACGAAGGTCCGCGAGCTGGCGCCCCTGGCCACCGCCGCCGACGAGGTGTACGACATCGCGACGCAGTTCGACTGCGAGCCGGACGGCAGCTGGAAGAACGACGGCTTCGACCTGCACTGGGTGTGCGACAAGGCGATCGCCGCTGCCAACGTCGCGGCCCGCACGAAGCCGACGACCGGCATCGACTTCGCGGACATGCTCTTCCTGCCCATCCGCAACCGCTGGCTGCGTCCCTGCTACGACCTGGTCGTGATCGACGAGGCCCAGGACATGACGCCGGTGCAGCTGCTGCTCGCGCAGGGGTCCTGCTCGGGCCGGGTGGTGGTGGTCGGTGATGACCGCCAGGCGATCTACGGCTTTCGTGGCGCCGACAGTGACTCGCTCGACCGCCTGAAGGCCGAGCTGCAGGCTGACGAGCTGAGCCTCACGACGACGTATCGCTGCGGCCAGGTCATCGTCGACCACGCGCGCCGCATCGTGCCGGACTTCGAGGCCGCGCTGAGCAACCCGCGTGGCGCCATCACGTCGGCGGCTCGCGAGCACATGCTGCAGCTGGCCTCGCCGGGGGACTTCATCCTGTCGCGCACCAACGCGCCGCTGGTGGGCCTGGCCCTGGCGCTCATCCGCGCCGGCAAGCGCGCGAAGATCGAAGGCCGCGACATCGGCGCCGGCCTGAAGTCGATCATCACCAAGCTGGCCACCGGGCCGGCACGGTCGTCCATCCCGAAGCTGCTGGAGAAGCTGGGCACCTGGAAGGAACGCGAGACCGAGCGCGCCGAGAAGGCGAAGCTGCCGAACAAGGTCGACCAGATCGCGGACCAGCACGCCACCCTGCTGGCGCTGGTCGATGGCTGCGCCGGCATCCCCGAGCTGCTCGTGCGCCTCGACAACCTGTTCGCCGACAACACGGCCGACGTGCCCTCGCAGATCGTCTGCAGCTCGGTGCACAAGGCGAAGGGCCTCGAAGCCGAGCGCGTGTTCATGCTCACGGACACCCTCAACCCCGCCGTCGGGTGCGAGACGTGCCGCAAGCGGCCGAACAGCTGCAGCTGCCCCGACGGCTACGTGCCGGATCCCAAGGCGCAGCGCGAGGAGCAGAACATCGAATACGTCGCCATCACCCGCGCGAAGGACGTGCTGGTCCTGGCCACTCACAAGCTCTGACCCGACGCCGGCAGGGAGTTGTTGACACAAACACCCTGCCGGCTGTATCTTTCCCGTGGCGAGTTCAGCGAGACCTGAACCGCCTGTCCTTGGAGGGACCCATGGCAGACATCGGACGACCTGGCGACGTGCAGACCGACTTCCTCGTGCAGAACGAGGGCAGCGTGGCAATTCTCTACCCGCAGAACGACGAGGCCCAGCAGTGGGTCGACGACCACCTGCCGCTCGACGCGCCCCGCTGGGGTGGCAACGGCGTGGTCATCGAGCACCGCTACCTCGGCGACATCCTGTTCGGCATTCACAACGACGGGCTGGTGGCGCGATGAGCCTGAAGCCCTCGATTGAGAACAGCGAGTTCGCGAGCGCCGAAGGGGCGACGTCGATCTGGTTGCGCCGGCAGTGGCAGAAGGGCCACGCGACGCAGCTCGGGCACGGGGCCTGGGACATCCAGACGTTCGGCATCGGCCAGGTGCTCAACCAGAGCCAGCTGCTGGCCATCCTGGCCGAGCGCGGCATCGTGAAGCAGCACAGCAACGGCTGGTGGAGGATCGAACGATGAGCCTGAATCAGAAGTGGGTGATCGAGAAGCGCGACGCCGACGGCCGGCTCGACTTCAGCAAGCCGCAGCCCGAGGACATCTTCGGCATCGAGGCCATCACGGGCTGCACCGAGGACCACATGGTCCGGGTGATCTATCGCCGGCTGCCGAACGTCGTGCTCGACGGCCGCAACATTCCGCACTGGCCGGCCCTGGTGGACGGCTCCTTCTACGCACGCAAGAAAACCTGGTGACCGCGATGACATACCGAATCGTTCGCTTCAAGTTCAACGGCCGGCGGAAGGTGCTGAAGACGGGTCTGACCCTGGCAGAGGCGCAGGCCTGGTGCCAGCGGCCGGACACCAAGGGTGAGGGTTGGTTCGACGGGTTCGAGAGGGAGGGCTGACATGGCGATTCGCAAAGCGACACGAGCAGAGGGACCGGCCGAGACGTTCGCACGGTGGCTGGAAGACGGCGACACCGCGATCGGGGTCTTCGAGAACAAAGACCTCGGGAGCCTCGATGTCGGGCGCCGAGTGTGCTTCGCCTACGGGAAGAGCGTCCTGGCCGGCGAGGGCAAGGTCGGCGTCCTGCACGCCCCTGACCACGCGAGCATCGGCCTGGGCTGGCGCTACATCCTGGTCGTGGTGGCCCACGACGTGGAGACCGCCCTGCTGGCCCTGGCGGCCGGTGAGGAGCCGACGTCGTGATCCTGCGCCCTTACCAGGCCGAGACCCTCGAACGCCTCGCAGGCGCCATGCTGGCCGGCCAGAACCGGCTGCTGGTGAAAAGCCCGACGGGCACCGGCAAGACGGTGACGTTCGCCGCCATGCTCCAGCACGCCGGCCTGCGGGCCTGGCTGGACTGCTACCCGGCCAACGAACGCAAGATGCTGGTCATCGCCCACCGCGAGGAGCTGCTCGACCAGGCGGCCGCCAAGATCCTGGCAGCCAACCCCCACCTGCGGGTGGCGGTCGAGCAGGGCGAGCGGTACGCCACCAGGACGGCCGATGTCGTGGTCGCCAGCATTCAGACCCTCCAGGCGTCCGGGTATCGCCGCCTGGACCGCCTGATGGGGCACCACCGGTTCCGTATCGTGGTGGTCGACGAGGCCCACCACGCGGCCGCTGACACCTACCGCACCACCCTGGCCCGCCTCGGTTTCCTTCCGCTGGCGGAATCGAACGAGGCCAAGAGCTGGGGCAAGAACCAGAAGCAGATGGAGCGGGACCTGCGCGAGTGGGACCAGGTCAGCTCCAAGGACCAGGTGCTGGTGGGTGTCACGGCGACGCCGAACCGGTCAGACGCGGTCGGGCTGACGTCGGTGTTCCAGAGCATCGCGTTCAGCTACGAGCTGCGCGCCGCCATCAACGACGGGTGGCTGGTGCCGATCGTCCCCTGGGTGGTCGAGACCGACCTGGACCTCGACGACGTCAAGCTGGTCGGGCAGGAGTTCAACCAGAAGGACCTGGCCAAGGCGGTCAACCTGGAGCGCCGCAACCAGCTGGCGGTGGCGGCCTGGGAAGAGTACGCGAGCGACCGGTCCACGATCGCCTTCACGGTCGACGTGGCCCACGCACACGCCATCGCGGCCGCCTTCACCGCTGCCGGCGTCGAGGCCGCTGCGCTGTCAGGCGAGACGCCGAAGCCCGAGCGCCAGCAGCTGCTGCGCGCGTTCTCGGACGGCCGGCTGCAGCTGCTCTCGAACTGCATGGTCCTGACCGAGGGCACCGACCTGCCGATCACCGGGTGCATCCTGCACTGCAAGCCCACACGCAGCGCCTCGCTCTACGAGCAGATGACGGGTCGCGGGCTGCGGCTGTTCGAAGGCAAGCAGGACTGCATTGTCATCGACGTGGTCGACGTCACCTCGAAGCACTCGCTGGCCACCTCGCCGGTGCTCTACGGTCTACCGCCTGGTGTGATGGCGCAGGGCCGGCAGCTCGAAGACGTCGCGCGGTTCATCGAAGATGTGATGGAAGAGTTCCCCTCGCTGGACATCCACAGCTACGGGCACATCACCCTCGACGAGCTGCGCGCCCGGGTGAAGACGATCGACCTGTGGCAGCTGCCGGACCTCGGCGCCCACGGCCAGGGCCTGCGCCTGAAGTGGGTGCGCACGGGACCCGAGGCCTTCCGTCTGCAGTACCCCTGGGAAGACGCCACCGAGACCCTCATCGTCGGCGTGGACCTGCTCGGCCGCTTCGAGGTCGCGACGTCGTATCGCCAGAAGCTCGGCAACGGCACGATCGAGACGACGGCCAACATCATCGCCGCCGGCATGGACTCGGCGAACGAAGCACTACGATCAGCCGAGCGGTTCATGATCAACCACCGCACGTCGGTGTTTCGGATGAAGGACTCGTCGGCGAGCTGGCGCAACAAGCCGGCGTCGGAGAAGCAGATTCAACTGCTGCGGAACATGCGCGCACCTATCCGTGAGAAGCTCACGGCCGGCGAAGCATCAGACTTCATCGACGCCCGCCGCCTGGTCAACAAACGCAGAAAGGCAGAGGGCCGATGAAGAAGCTGAAAAAGCCGGCAGAGTTCGGAGAGGTCTGGATCCACATCGATCGCCTGACGCGCCGCGATGGTCGCGTGTGGGCGGTGCAGGAGCGGCCGAAAGCTGGCGGCGCCTGGAACTACTACGCAGTGACGGGTGTGCTGGTGAAGGTGCCGTTGTCGACGGTGAGCTGCGCGACGTCGCCGAGGGCCTACCTGGTGGCGCATGACGCGAAGGTCAACCTGCTCGGCAGCGTCGCGGAGATCGTGCCGGCTTGACCTGCGGGTAAGTGATCGACTACAAACTAAAACGGCCCGACCGGATGGAAGTCCGATCGGGCCACCCGATACCGTGGGTTGGACACGGGAGCGGGGCGAGGTGACCGCGCACCAAGTCTACCTCGCCACCACCCTCCCTTTGCAAGTCAACCCCCTTATCAAAATGGTCGCCAGGTCGAGCCGGAACCTGGTACGGGCTAGTCCCGAAAACGTACGGGGAAGAGCGCTGTGGGACATCTTCGCGCCCCGTCCTCTCATGCGTCGTGTAGCACCGAGAGCTGCTTTTTACTTCAAGGCGACAGCCTGCATGAAGAGAAAAAGATGTCCCGAAGTGTATCTGGTTGGTCTCGATGCTTCACTGAGAAGATCCTGATCTGATGTGACTTAGCAGCTTGATCTCTCGATCCTGGATCGGGGGTACAAGGGGGGAAACGTGGGCGAATTGAAACCAAAGGGACTGCAGCAACCTGGCCGCAAACCGAAGCCGGCGGCCATCCGCAAACTGGACGACCTGGAAGCGGCCATCACCGCGCTGCTCGAACGCACGCAGGAGATCCGCGCGCTGCTCAACGCCGAGTCGACGCCGGCTCTGCACGCGAAGGACCTGCTGACGTTCTTCGCGCAGCAGTGGCAGGCGCGCTACGGCACTGCGTACGTGCCGTCCTACGCGAAGGAGATCGCCGCGCTGAAGCGCCTCGTGGTGGCGCTGGGGCCGGACGAGGTGGCCGCGCGCATCGACCGCTACCTGGCCACCGACAGCGGCATCTACGTGCAGGCGTTCCACCCGGTCGCGCTCTTCGCGGCGTCGGTGAACAAGTTCGGCTCGAACCTGAACCAGAGCACGATGGCCGCACCGCCGATCGACTGCCGGCATGTGCCGGCCTGCATCGACGACCAGACGCACACGAAGCGCAAGCTGCAGGAAAGCCGAGAGGCGGCCCGCTGATGGCGAAGCGACGCACCGCCCCACCAGCAGCAGGCGAGGTCGAGCTGCCGCAGGAGCGCACCCTGCCGCACAGCATCGAAGCCGAGAAGGCACTGCTCGGCGCCATCATCGTGAACAACGCGACGTTCGATCGCGCCATCACCATGGTCAAAGCGCGCGACTTCTATCGACGCGCGCACCAGACCATCTTCGAGTGCATCGCGGGACTGCTCGACCGCAACGGCAAGGAACCCAGCCCGGTCGACATCCTCACGCTGAAGACCGAGATCGATCGCATCGGCCAGCTCGACGAGTGCGGCGGCATCTCGTACATCAGCGGACTGACCGACGGCGTGCCGCGCTCCACGAACATCGCGCAGTACGCCAACATCGTGAAGGAGCACGCGACGCGACGCGGTGCGATCAAGCTGGCCGGCGAGATGCTGACCCAGGCCTACGACCGCGAGCTGCCGGCGGTGGACCTCATCAACAAGGCCGACCTGGCCATCATCGACCTGCAGCGCGGCGTCGAACGCAGCGAGATGGCTGACGTGCGCGAGTCGCAGTCGCGTCTCTACGCGGACATCGAGTGGTTCACGAATCACCCAGGCGAGCTGCGCGGCATCGACACCGGCTTCGCGTCCATCAACGAGCTGACCCTCGGCTGGCAGCGCGGAGACATGATCGTGATCGGCGCGCGGCCGTCGATCGGGAAAACGATGTTCACGCTGAACACAGCGGTATCGGCCGCGAAGACCGGCAAGCGCGTCGCCATCTTCTCGCTCGAAATGCGCACCACGCAGCTGGAGTTCCGCATGCTCGCGAGTCTCTCGGGCGTGCAGCTCGCGCGCATCAAACGCGGACAGCTCGGTACCGAGGACTACGAGCGACTGGGTGTGGCCATGGGTGACCTGTCGACGTTGCCGATCTTCATCAGCGATCGCGGCGGGCAAACCGTGGGCGACATCCGCGCGGCGTGTCGACGGATGCGCGCCGAGGGTGGTCTCGACCTGGTGGTGATCGACTACATCCAGCTGGTGGCCGGCTCGCTCGAACGTCGCGGCGCGAATCGCAACGACGAACTGACCGACATATCGCACCGCCTGAAGTGGCTGGCGGCCGAGGTCGACGCGCCGGTGATCGTGTTGTCGCAGCTCAGCCGTGCCGGCGACAGCCGATCGGACAAGCGGCCGATCCTCTCCGACCTGCGCGAGTCGGGCGCCCTGGAGCAGGACGCGGACATCGTGGCGTTCCTGCACCGCAAGCATCACCGCGAGTCGGGCACGACGATGTTCATCCTGGAGAAGCAGCGCAACGGCGAGGGCGGCACGGTGAACCTCTCGATCAACCGAGACATTCAGCGGTTCGTGGACGAGGGCATG
>Ga0181339_1000037_pt1 | contig 47857 bp, 66 predicted proteins | sample Sp13VDMM110DD_FD_130101 | JGI IMG/M metagenome (GOLD analysis project Ga0181339, IMG submission 130101) | Freshwater viral communities from Lake Michigan, USA - Sp13.VD.MM110.D.D | ecosystem: Environmental > Aquatic > Freshwater > Lake | place: USA: Michigan | collected 2013-04-23 | reverse complement strand
GGGCCTGTCGGCTCCACATCCCGGCTAATGAGGCCGAAACTTCAGCTGCGCGTTGAGTCATTACTTCGTTGCCGCTTCGATCACCAATAAATCACTTTCACTTCACTCCTCACCCCAAGAGCTGCAGCACTAAGTGCCTAGAACCACCGCGGGCCTTCCGTTGGTAGTGGCCAGCAATTGCGGGCTGGCCGGGTTCGTTTGCTTTTTGAAGCGATGGAAGAGACTCTACCGGATACGGTATCTGTTGTCAACCGAATTCGGTAGATTACGAAAATGGGTATTTGTTACCGCATGAAAAAACCCGCCGAAGCGGGTTTGGTGACTGCGCGAGGCGGGCTCAGTGCTGGTAGTGGCACCCTGGTGGGATTACCAGCTCAGTGCCGGTTCTTTGCTGCTCAGGGCATATGGGGCCGGTGCCTTCGATGCCTGGCAAAGGGATCAGGTGGTGCAGGGCGCACTGGTTGCATCGGCTTTCCGCCGGTGGGCGCACCAGTTGGAGCCGGAGGATCTTGCGCTCTAGCCGGCGCATTTCCGGTAGAAATTCTTCGGGTTTTTCAACATAGTCCCCGAAGGCGTAGCCGCGGTGGTCGCCGGGGCCGAACTTGATAATTCCAATAAAGCCCGAAACCGGGCCGCCGTTTGATAGTGATAGGTGAGATAACTCTGCGAGCGCTTCAGCCATGTCCCCGCTTGCGGGGGTCGTCAGTTTCATCGTGCATTCCTTCGCTGCTGCCAAAAAGGCGACCCCGCTCCAAAGCGGCGGCGCCTTGCCCTAGGGTGGATGGGTTTTTTCCCATTGTTGGCAGCGATACGCCTGTTGCGCCTCGGGGTATTTCCCCCCTGTCAGCTTTTACAGACGTTGCGAATGTGGATTCCTTCACGAATAGATCGGCCAGCCACTCAGCCCATTGGCCGTCGGGGTTCTTCGCCATGCTGGACAAGAGTGTTGCTGCTGATTCGCGGCTGGCGGCAGTCATGCTTGAAAGGGTTTGAGCTAATACCTGCGCGGCTTCGGCGGCTGAGACGGTGAAATATTCTGCAGTTTCCTGCGCCCTGGTGTCAGTGGAAAGTACTGGCAATTTTGCGGGGTCCAGGCCGGCCACGAGCAACTGCCACGCTGAGACTTTCAATGCCTTGGCCACCGCTTCGAGCACATCAGTCCCGACGCTGGTTGTCTGCTTTTTAATGCGTGTGCAGGTAGCAGGACCGATTCCAGCCTCTTGCGACAGGCGGGTCAAATTCTCTTTTCCATACCTCGCGACCATGAGCCGCGACACGTTGTCCCAGAGAACCTTTTTGGAGTCTTTAGGGTTCATCCGGATACGGTAGTTGAAATCTTCTACCGAATGCGGTTGACTGAACATACCGAATGCGGTAGATTCAGCGCCCATGAACATCAATATTCCACCGATTGCGGTTGTCCAGGCAGACCTTGAGGCCCTGGGCCACGCGGAAGTACAGGAATTGAGCCGCCTTTCTGGGGTTCCTTTCACGACCCTCTGGAAGATTCGGGGCGGCATCACGGGCAACCCGGGCATCGAGACGGTGCGGCTCTTTTATGACCACATCAAGTCGGCCAAGAAGCCAGCAGCAGAGCAGGACGCCTGAGCCATGGAATACAACTTCGCTGGCCTCAATGCGTCGCAGGCTCGAATCCTCACCCGACAAGGCTGGGAAAAGAGCGAATCGCGCAACCGCCCACAGCTGCGAATCGTCAACCCTTTGCTTGAGCGCGGGCTGATCCAGATGGTGCCCATTGCCCCCGGCAGCACCTACCCGCAGGCCTACATCGTGCCTATCCCGGTGCATGCCGCGTGGTGCGAGTACTGCGCCGCCAGCCCCGCCAAACGTCTTGCGGAGGCCTGAACCATGTCCATCCAGCACCTCACCAGCATGTCCCGCGAACAGCGCCGGGAGCAGGCCCAGGCCGCGGCAGTCAACGGTGAACCGCTTCACGAAGCAAACCCGCACCCGACTGGCACGCCAGAACACCAGGACTTCCAGGACGACTACTTCGCCAGCCGGTTCGCGGAGCCCGAGCGAGCGTAAAGCGGGTGGCAGCGCATCGAACGCGCGCACCCATCCCGAGTCTTCCGCCGGCGCTGCCGGCTTTCTTTCCCACAACAAAACCGAGACGACAAAACCATGAGCTCCAAAAAAGACAGTGATAAGGATTCTGGGTCGATCATGTACTCCAGAGGGGCCTCTGCCGACGCCTTCGGCAAGCTCGATGGAATCATGCCCGAGTTCAGAATTGACGCTGAAACGGCACTGCTTGCACAGAGAGCCGCGAACGAGAGCGGCTGCTCTATAGCCGAGATCTGCCGAACTGCGCTGCGGGTTCGTATTTATGGGAAGGAGCATGTTCAAACTGTAGCCCAGCAACATCTTTCCCGCGTCATAGGTAATGTCGGGGAAATGTCGGGGCAAACCGGCGGCGCTGCATGAAGCTCCACCCCTCCCCCTGGGACTTCAAGGGAATCCCGAGCGAGATAGGCCAGTCCCTGGGCCGCACCCAGACCCCTCGCAAGGCTCCAGCGCCTTCCCTGATCTTCACCGCGAAGCAGCTGCACCCGTTGCGTAAGGCCGAGGCCTCGAAGGTCGGCAGCACCAGCAGGGCTCCAACCGCTTCGATCAACACAACGAAGGGCGGTCGGCCATGACCTCCCTGAGCATCGGCCAAGTCGCCGCATACCGCCCGCTGAGCCGCTGCGGCCAGGAAGAGTTGGCCATCCAGCAGATCCACGCCACGCCCAGCGGCGGCATCCTGTTCGCCCGCAACCCCGCTGGTGAAGAAAAGCGCGCCGCGCGCGAGGTCCTGCTGGACCTGTGCAGCGCCGAGAATATGCCGGGCCAGATTTCCTTGCTGACGCTGCCCGGCCTGAAATGGAAGTTTGAGGGCGCGTTGCTCAAGCGCCGCGAGGTCGACGACCTGAAGACCACCGACGGCCCGGCGCGCACCCAGTTCACTTGCATAGAAAACGACCGCAGCATCTACCACGCCGCCCTGGTGCGTGCGCCCGGCATGCGCAACCCGAAGAACATCTTCCGGGTCCTGCCATCCACGCCGTTCGCGGAGCGCGCCGTCAGCTGCCTGTGGATTGATCACTTCTACTTTGGCAACGTCGACGACCTCATGCGCGCACCGCCGCAGCAATACGACGTGGCCTGGCTCGACTACACCGGCCCCATGAGCGTGCAGCGTCTGGCGCTGATCTCGCAGTTCTACCGCACCTCGGTGACGCGCCTGCTGGTGATCACGGCTATGCGCGCGCGCTGGAACCGGCAAGCCTCGGACGCTGTTGAGCATGCCGGCGGCCACACACAGTGGCTGACCAAGGCGCTGCCCGGCGAGGTGGTGCACGCCATCGACTATCAGGACAGCGCTTCGCCGATGACGCAATTCGCGGTTCGGAGGCTGGCACCGTGACCCCCTCCCAGCCCCCCGTAATGACAGACGCCGAGCGCGAACTTTTCATCAAGGACTGTGCCAAGCAGATGGAGCAGTGCATGAAGTCCGGAAACAGGGAGGCCGCTATGGGCTGGCTTCAGGCGCAGCGCCAGGCTATCGCTGCCAGGTCGCCCGAGCAGCTGGCCCTTCTGGTGGCCGAGGAAGAGCGCCGCCTGGACGAAGGTATCGACTATTTCGCCCAGCAGGGGGCCGCGGCACGCCGTGACCTGGACCGACTGGCACAGATTGAACGTGAGCGCGAAGAGCAGGGCGACCGCGCCGGAGGCATTGAGTCATGAGCCAGATTGGTTTCGTTTACATCCTGGTCAATGAGTACATGCCCGACGTGTACAAGGTCGGCTGTACCGAACGCTCACCACACGAACGGGCTGCTGAGCTTTCAAAAGGCACCGGTGTGCCAGATCCGTTTCAAGTACTTTGCTACATGGAAGTCCGGGATTTTCAAAGCGTCGAGCGAGCTTTGCACGCCTGGCTCGCGCAGTTTCGAATCAGCGACAACCGGGAGTTCTTCCACCACGGTTTGCACCACGCGGTGGGCTGGATGTTTCACCACCGCGAGAGGCTTTCGTTTTGCGCAGTTCCTGACAACGAACTGTATGGTGAATCGTTGCTGGTGCGGGGCGAGTTTGTCACCATTGTGAATGGGAGGGAGCCCAGTTTCTATCACCTTCCAGACCCGTGGGAAAAGAAGGTCGAAGATTTTGGGCTTGTCATTGAGCCGGTAGTGAAGCCTGATCTGGCAGCTGGCGTGAACTTTGAGGGGAGCGGGCTTTGAGCAACGTCCCACTGCCAATGACCCCGGCAGACTGCAACCTGCAGGACTTCAAGTTCATGCCGCTGGACGTGGCCAGGCTGCGCGGTTCAGAACTGGCATCTGATGAGACGCCAGAGGCTTGCTGGGCAGCGTTGATGCTGTGGTGTGCCTCCTGGCATGAAATTCCAGCCGGCTCAATTCCTGACAACAACCAGTGGCAAGCCAAGGCCGCTGGGTATGTTGCACGCGGCAAGATCGCAAAGGAGTGGGCCGACGTGCGCGAAGGCGCTATGCGCGGGTACATCACCTGCAGTGATGGAAGGCTGTACCACCCGGTAGTTGCTGAAAAGGCCAATGACGCATGGGTGTCCAAGCTGAAGCAGCGCTGGAAAACTGAGTGCGGCCGCATCAAAAAGCACAACGAACGGCACCACACCACCATCCCGTATCCAGATTTCGATGAGTGGCGAGCCGCCGGTTGTCTCGTGGGACAACCACTGTATGTCCCTGGCGACATACCGCCGGTGTCCCCAGCGACAACCCCTGCATGTCCCCCTGTTGTCACCCCTCAAACACTATCCAAGAGACAGGGAGAGGGACAGGGACAGGGAGAACTTATTTCCGTACCTGACGGTACGGGCGCTGAAGCGCCTGCCACAACCGACCCAGCGAAGACGGCGTCCGAACTGACCAAGGCCGAACTGTGGAAGGCCGGGAAGTCCCTCCTGCGAGACCAAAAGATGCCGGAGGCGCAATGCGGCAGCTTCGTTGGAAAGCTCTGCAAGGACTACGGCGACGAGATCGTCATCGAAGCCGTGCGCAACACCGTGGTGAAGCAACCCGCCGACGCAGCCAGCTTCCTCAAATCCGAATGCCAGCGCCTGAAGGGCGAGCGCCCAGCCGGCAAAACCACAACGACCGACCGCCGCGTGAGCACGCTGCAGGGCCTGGCCGACACCTCACCAACCACCGGAGACAGCTATGCAGGAAATTCGACAATCGATGTTGACGCCCGCGTCGTCGGGTAACACCGGCCCCGCGGTTGCGCCGCTGAGCGACCAGCAGATCGGTCACGTGTTTGGCCGGCTCAATGCTCAGCTTGGCGCAAAACTGGCCGACCTATGGGCTGGAGTGCCAGTCGCCCAGGTGCGTGCCGAATGGGCGGCCGGCCTTGGCGGATTCAAAGACGCGGAGATCATGCGCGGCCTCGATGCTTGCCGGACTCGCGCCTTTGCCCCCAACCTCGGCGAGTTCCTCAACCTCTGCCGCCCAGCACTGGACCCCGAAATCGCCTGGATGGAAGCCTGCGATGGGTTGCAGGAGCGTTCGGCAGGGCGCAAGGGGGAATGGTCGCACCCGGCCGTCTTCCGGGCCGCGCTTTCGTTCGTGTTCGAGCTCAAGGCCCGGAGCTTCAAGGAATGCCGGAAGACCTGGACTTTTGCTTTGAACCGAGAGTTTTCGCGCGGATGGATCAAGGACGTTCCAGATGCTCCGCTGCAGATACCGCTGGCGCCGCACAAGCCGGCCAAGCCGTCGGCCGAAGTTCAGGCGCACATCAACAAGATCCTCGGACGGGAACCAGCATGAGCATGGTCAGCCAAGTGCCGGACATCAAATTAGCCTACTTGCTGGAGCGCTGCACGGAGGTTGACGGCTGCCTGTTGTGGGCTGGCGAGACACGCGGCGGCCGGCCAACGGCGACGATAAAAAACAAGACGGTGCAGATTCGCAGAGTCGTCTGGTCTCTGGCCAACGAGCGGCGGCTTGACCCGAGCCGTTGCCCTCGCCCAAATTGCGGCCACGCGCTGTGCGTTCATCCGGATCACCTGGATGAGGAAGAGCGGATGGCGCCGTTCGCCGGTGTGTCAAGGACCATCGATGTCAGGGCGCGCATTTCTGCAACCCTCCGTGCTCGCAGCCAGGTCGACGAGAGCGTGGTGCAGGCCATTCGCGCAAGTGATGAACCGCAACACGTTATGGCCGGCAGGCTTGGTCTGTCTAAGCAATACGTCTCCCGTGTCTACAACTTCGAGACCCGCGTCGACTACAGCCAGCCGTTCGCCCAACTCCGGGGGCCGCTGTGAATGACCACCAATTTCGCAAACCTGCGCGGCAACCTGCTGCAGCACTACATCCGGCTGGCGCAGCTGCCGGGATGGGGCCAATACACACGGGAACGGCTGAAGGAGCTGGCCCGCGACCCGCAGTTCTCGGACTTCCCGCAACTTGTGCGGGAAGCACTGGCCGCCTTGCCGGCGCAGTCACCCTCGTCAAAGGCGAGTGGCGGCTGATCGGCGTCATCGCTTTCGATTTTTCACGCAGCAACTTTTAACCACAGGAGCAACCCATGACTTTTGAACTGACCGAAGTAACCGAATTGACCCTCACCCACATCAACCTCCGCAAGGAATTCCACGGCGAGGAAAAGAAGCAGGCCATCGACCTGAACTTCTGCATTGAAGGAAACAACGATCTGCTGGACCTGGTTGACCCGGTGCTGCGCGAACTGCATTACTTCAGCCGCGCCGAGGTGGCCGGCCAGGAGCGCATGCCCGACACCATCCGCCACCTGCCAGACCTGCGCGCGCCAAAGCTGAACGGTCAGAAGTTCAAGTACGGGGGCAACGACAAGTACAAGGGCTACGGCTTCGAGCAGGACTTCGGCTTGGGCGCTGAAGCCGGCTCGAACATTCACTTCACAGATGCGTCGGCCGGCAAGTTCTCCTATGAGACGAAGGAGGGCGGCACCGTCAAACTGGAATTCCAGGTTTCGTATTCCGGTGACAGCCTGACCGACGAAGCCATGACCCGCCTGGTGCGCGCCGAAGGCGAAAAGGTGTTCATCAAGCTGCTGGCGCCGTCGGTGCTGACGCTGGTGAAGGGCGGTAAAACGCCGAAGGCCGCCGCAGAGGAAGAGGGCGATGACGCTCAAGGCGGCCTGGACCTTGAAGATACAGACGAGGACGCGCCAGAAGGCACGCCTGAAGCCGCATTCGCCGCTGCCGCCGGGGCCTGACCATGGTGGTGATCGGTGTGGACCCGGGATTGACAGGCGCTTGCAGCGTCATCGACCACAACGGCCTGCGCGCTGTGTTCGACCTGCCGACCATGAAGATCCCGGGCGTGGGCGAAAAGGCCCTTGTCCAGAAGAAGATCGACGGCCGGGCCTTCTGCGCGCTGCTGCTGAAGTACGCGCCGGCGGATGGCCCCAAGCCGGTCTTCGCCATCGAGGCAGTGGGCACCCAAGGGGTGGGCATTTCCATCCAGACCGCGGCTTCGCTGCTGCGTTCGCTGGGCGCTCTGGAGACGGTAGCCGAGTGCCTGCGCTTCCCGATCACCTACATCAACGCCCAGAAGTGGAAGCGCTTCTATGGGCTGATCGACCACAACAAAGACCCGAACCTGAGCGCGGGCCAGCAGTCGGCGCTGCTCAAGAAACGGTCCATGGAATGCGCGCGCCGGCTGTATCCGGGCTGCACCGACATCGCACGGGCCAAAGACCACAACCGCGCCGAGAGCCTGCTTCTCGCGCACTTTCTTATGCGGGAGCTTGCATGAAGCTGTACATCGCTGGCCCCATGACCGGTCTGCCGGACTTCAACTTCCCGGCGTTCCATGCTGTCGCAGCCACCCTGCGCGCCGCCGGGCATGACGCCGTAAATCCTGCCGAAATCAACCCAGACACCGCCGCCGACTGGTGCGACTGCATGTTTGAAGACTTGAAGCAACTGAGCGGGTGCGACGGCATCGTCATGCTGCCGGGCTGGGACAAGTCGCCCGGCGCGCAAATCGAGCGGCTTTGGGCTGGCCGTACCGGTAAGAAGATTTACTGCGCTACCAAGCTGCACGAGGTGCCTGCGTGAGCATTAAGCACGTCGTTTCGGTGAGCGGCGGCAAGGATAGCCTTGCCACGCTCTTGATCGCTATCCTGCGGTTTGGCCTGAAGAACATCGTCGCCATCTTCTGCGATACCGGCAACGAGCACGAGCTGACCTACGAATACCTGGACTACCTTGAGCGCCGGCTGGGCTTGAAGATAACGAGGTTGCGGGCCAACTTCGAGGCCGAGCTATTGGGCAAGCGCAAGTTCATAGCCAACGACCAGCGCACCCGTCGTGAATACGACACCCGGGCAGTGTTTGAGGCTGATGGCGTCACCCCGGTGCCGAAGCGCGACGGCCGAGGCCAGATCGTGCTCAACAAGAAGGGCCAGCCCGTTCAGAAAACGGTGAAGGTCGGCGGTGGCCGCCGGGTTCGCTGGACCAACAAGGGCAAGCGCCGCGCGCTGTCCGTGCTGCACCCCACCGGCAACGTCTTCCTGGACCTGTGCCTGTGGAAAGGCCGTTTCCCCAGTCGCAAGGCCCAGTTTTGCACCGAGGAACTGAAGCGAAATATGGCCGTCGAGTTCCAGATGGAACTAATGGACCGGGGCCATACCGTGGTCAGCTGGCAAGGCGTGCGACGTGATGAATCCTTCAACCGCCGCGACGCCAAGAGCTTTGAGCGCGTGGCGCCGCGCCTGTTCATCTATCGGCCCATCGTGGACTGGACTGCGATGCAGGCCATCGAGTTCGCCACGCTGCACGAGATCCTGGCCAACCCGCTGTATTCCATGGGAATGGGCCGGGTGGGATGCTTCCCATGCATCAACGCAAACAAGAACGAATTGCGCGAGATGGCCATCCGATTTCCGGAGCATATGCAACGCATCGCTGACTGGGAACTTCGGGTGGGCAAGGCCGGGAAGCGCGGCTTCGGGACGTTCATGACCGACGCGCACACAGCGAAGGACCGCCGCATCGTCTTTGCCGACCTGAATATCTGGAGCCGCATCCAGTGGGCCAAAACCACCCGAGGCGGCAAGCAGTACAGCCTTTTAAACGACGCAGAAGAGGCGAACGCTTGTAGTTCGTCCTATGCCCTTTGCGAGTGAGGAAGCCATGAACCCCGCCAACTTCGAGCTCCAGCACAGTGACGTCGACCAGCCCAAATTGCTGGACGGGGAATGCGCAACCAGGCACTGGCCAATGCCAGCCGGAGGGGTGTGGGTGCCGCGCCCGGCGGCCGAGACCGAGCTGACCCTGGCCCAGCGCATCGCCATGGTTTTTGATCGGGTGCTGGGATGACCGCCGACACCTACCACGTCATCCCCATGGGCGACCTGCGCGACCACGAGGCAACCACCACATGCTGGTGCAAGCCAGTGGAGGATGGCGACCAGCCCGGATTGTTCGTGCACACCAGCATGGATGGCCGGGAAGCCTTTGAGACTGGTGAGAGGAAGCCGTCATGAGCAACCTTCACGTCATCCGCGAAACCAACTTGCTGGACGTGCCTGCCACGTTGCGAAACCTCGCCGACGCCATGGAGAAAGGGCAGTTCGGCGCCATCAACGGATGTGTGGTGGTTTGGGACTGTGAAGACGGCCTTGAAGTCAGCTACTGCGGGCCCGGCGATGCTGGTCCCAATGCACACCTGCTGTTGCATGCAGGCGCCGCCAAGATGATGCACCTGGTGCTGGCTGAAAAGGTCATCGGATGAGCAAGCCCACGCCCATCATGTTCTGCCCGGTCATCGAGTTGAACCGCTTGCCGATGTCGGAGCTGGACGTGCTGCGCCGGTTCTGGACCCAACACGTGCGCGGCATGTCCCGCCAGGACGACAAGCGCCTGCGCCGCTTCGTTCGCCGGCTGTTCACCGCCCAGGCCGGGGAGGGCTTCCAGCTCTACATCGAGGAAGAACGCAGCGGGCCGTTCCACAACCGCCACCGGGTGATTTTGGAAAAGCTGTTCCAGAGCCAAGAGCGATTCAAACATATTGACGCACTTCACGATTGGTTAAAGCTGGGCGCGTACTGGGTCACGTGGGGCGAGGGTAAGAACGGCAACCCCATCCCAAAGCCGCGCAGCACCAGCTTCCCAGAATGCAATGAGGACCAGATGCGCGAATTCCACGCCGCCATGGTCGAGTACCTGCATGAGCCGCGATCACAGCGCTACCTCTGGAAACACCTTAAGCCCAACCAGCGCGCCGAAATGGTGGAAACCATCCTGGCACCACCGGAAGGAACACCGCAATGAACAACCCCTGGCTAGGCCTGAGCAAAGAACTCGTTTACCGCCCAGGCGATGCGCTAGAGGAAAAACCCGTTCCTTTGGCACACCTCATTAACGACAGCACCCATAGCCGTCGCGGCGCTGCAAAGCAGACCGAGCCAGCGGATGGTGTGGTTCGGCACAGCATCGGCGCGCCTCGCGGCCCACGCATGCCCGCAGTCGCCAACCCATGGGGCCTGAGCGGCGCGCAGTGCGCTGTCATGGCCCACCTGGTCGAGGGCCACACCAACAAAGAAATCGGCGAGCTGCTGCACATCGCGGAAAAGACCGTCGAGCTGCACCTGCACAACTGCCGTAAAGCCATGGGCGTGAACAAAGCCCTGATGGCAGCCCTTGCCTGGGACCGATTCCATCGCCCAGCTACCCCTCACCCCGCTGAAACGGCCCAGCCTTTGGCCGGAAATGGAGATCAACCTTGAACCACGTTACTTCCCCCGCCACCGGCGACAGCGCCATTGAAACCGCCATCCTGGCCGCCGGCAAGACCGCGCCGCGCGTCACGCCGGCCGACCTGCAAGCCAACATTGCCAGCGAGCACTACTTCACAGCCGAGCATGGCTTGCTGGGCCAGTGGGCTGCCAATGGGGTGGATGCGCGCGTTGCACCAGCAGCCCTGAGCCTCCTGACCTTCTGTGTGCTGGTGCTGCGCAACGGCTTCACCGTCACCGGTGAATCGGCCTGCGCCAGCCCCGAGAACTTCGACGCCGAGATCGGCCGCAAGATCGCGCGCGAGAACGCCGTGCAGAAGATCTGGCCGCTCATGGGCTACGCGCTCAAGCAGCGCCTGCACGACACCCCCAAGGTCGGCGCCGGCCCCGAAGTGTCATGAGGCCAATCCTCTGCTTGGACTTTGATGGTGTTGTGCATTCGTACACCAGCCGCTGGCAGGGTGCGAGCGTCATCCCTGACCAGCCAGTACCCGGCGCTCTTGAGTTCATCGTCAAGGCCCTGGAAACCTACGAGGTGGCGATTTTCTCCAGCCGGTCGCACCAGTGGGGTGGCAAGCGGGCCATGAAGTCCTGGCTCATCAAGCACTTGGTGGAGCTCGGCAACAACGACTACGAGAACACGCCCGTCTGGTGGCGCAACTATGTCGCCCGGTCGGCATTCGCCGATCCGTGGAATGAAGAAGTGCTGTGGGCCGCGAAGTGCCTTGTCGGAGAAATCAGCTGGCCGTGGTTCAAGCCACCAGCCAAGGTGACCCTGGACGACCGCGCGCTGACCTTCACCGGCACATGGCCGGCGCTGGAGACGCTGGATGCCTTCAAACCCTGGAATAAGGCCTGACCATGGAACAGATCCTCTTGCACCTCATCGGCGACTACATCACCCAGACCAATTGGATGGCGATGCAGAAGACCCGATCCAACGTGGCGGCCGCGCTGCATGCTTTCGTCTACTCGCTTCCGTTTCTGTTGATCACTCAGAGCGGCTGGGCCCTCTTTGCGATCTGCTGGACGCACTACCTGATAGACCGCTACCGGCTGGCTCGCTACGTGGTGTTCGCAAAGAACTGGGTGACCGAGCCCTGGCTGAAGTGGGAAGACTGCAGCGGGACCGGCTACCCATCGAGCGCACCGCCGTGGCTGGCCTTCTGGCTTCTGATCATCGCGGACAACACGCTCCACCTCTGCATCAATTACGCCGCCATCCGGTGGCTGTGATTCCCCCGCGTCGCGGCTGCGCACCTACAGCCGCTTTACTTTGAAAGAGAGCCATGAGAAACACAGCTAATTCACGGAAGGCAGGAGCCAGACCTTTAGGCGTGTCCCAAAACCAGGCAACAGCAAACAAGCGAGCCGATCAACAGGAACGCAGTGCTTTGGCAGCAAAGAGCGTACAGCCAAAGCCCGTGACGCCGGTAGAAAACCAGTTGCTGCAACTGCGGTCGCTGGCCGAAGAAATGCAGAACGAACTGCATTTGATCATCGATCCTTTGATGCCAATCCTGAACCACGATCCACGCGAACCGGCGCCGGACACTGCGGTGCCAGCAGAGGACTACAGCTGCCAACTGGAAGCGCAAATCATCGGCATCAAGGACCACTTCCGCGCAAACCTGTACCGCCTGCGCGAAATCAACGGCGCCATCCGGCTGTAAGCAATGAAAAGCAGCGGCTTCAAACGCCCGGTGTACCAGCGCCCACCGGTAAGCCACCCCCAGCCCATAAGCCGGGGCGTGGTGAGCCGCTGCGATTCCCTGGCGCTGGTTCAGCCAAAACCCGAAGAACACAGAAACCCGCACCTCCTGAGCATGGCGCGCGGCAAACCCTGCCTGTTCCGCCTGCCCGGCATTTGCACCGACAACCGCGCCACGGTTGTGGCCTGCCACCAGAACGAAGGCAAGGGCATGGCCATCAAGCAAAACGACCACAAGAGCGCGGCCGGGTGCTTCGCCTGCCATACCGCCTATGACCAGGGCTCGGCTCTGCGCGAGGTCAAGCGCGAATGGTTTCACGTGGCGCACGGCCGACAGGTGCTTGAGTGGCAGCGAATTGCCGGAGACATGAGCTATACGCCGCGCGACAGGAAGGCCGCCCACTGGGCGTTATGCCTCCTTGAGTCAGAGATAAATCAGCTGCCAACCCAATTAGAACGTACTCAGTTAGCTATAAATTCAGGAGCATCATCATGACGGAAGCAGTAGAGATTTACGTCCCAAAGCCCGGCACGGTGCCATGGCAGGTGCTCACCCATGTGCTTGCCAACCCTGAAGCCGTGCTCATGCGCAAGGACGTGGCCACCCTGACCGGCTGCCCGCAGAACAGCGTGGACGCAATGTTGCAGCTGGCCGTTGCCCGGGCATGCCTCATGCGCAGACGCAACAGCGCGCTCGAAATGGTGTGGTGCCTTGGCGTCAAGGCCAACTTCCAGCTGGAGAAAATGCCAGACGGTGCCGCGCAAGTAGCGCTGCAAGCCGCACCCCCGCCACTGGCCGCAGCCCCGGTAGCTGCTCCTGTCGACGATCACGCCGCTGCGTCTAACGTAGAGCCCGAGGCCGAGCCGCGTGTCAAGCGCACATACACCCGCAGGGTGCGCGCGGGCGCCGACCACCGGCAGGATGTGCCCCAACCGGAAGACGGCGCAGAAACACCAGGTCTGCAGTCGGCCGGGGAAACCTGCGGCTCTAACCCGGATACGTGGGCCAAGGGCCGGATCACAGTGGTAGACGTGACGCCAACTGTGGCCATGCCTCTCGCCTTGACCCCTGAGCTAATCCAGGCCGTGAAGACCGACCCCAGCACCAGCTTTGCCGACAAGGCAGACGGCCACCACGCCATCGGCTGGCTTACCGATGCCTATGCGGTGATGGTGAAAGCGCAGCAGGAACTGCCTGCAGCCCAATAGGTGTAAGGCGGTTTAGCTATAAATATAGGAGCAAATAATGAACTCACCTTCTCGTCTGCGGATGTCAAAAACCCACCGCGCAGTAGTTTCGGAACAGCGCGGCAATCGCTTCTACGAGTACGTGCTTTCGCTCTCAACGGCGCACTGCCGAGACGTGCAGAGCTTTGGCCGGGCTGTGAGTGAGGTCGTGCCGACAGACCGCCTTATTCAATCAACCTGCCAGGAAGACCGAATGAGCCAGACCTTTGTTGCAAAGCTGAGGGTACGCGGCGAGTTCGATTTCTTTGGGAAGAAGGGCATTCAGGTTGTGTCGATGAAAAGGATACAAAAACCTGAGCTACCAAAGGCCAGATAAGGCTATTCAGCTACTAAATCGATAGCAGATAACAAAGAAAGAACACTATGGCCAGGATCACCGATCGATACGCGACAGCCGTGCACAGCAGCAACCTGAAGCACACCAGTGAACTCAATAAGCGCGATGCCGAGGGTCAGTCTGGCGACACCGACGTGCTTGGAGCCTTTGGCATTGCAGACAAGCGCCTGAGCTCGGGGAAGAACGAGCGCGGGGAGGACTGCAGCAAGCACCCGCTGGCCGTGCCGCTGGAGCGCATGTTCGCCGGCGACAACCGGGCGGCCCACGACATCGTCCGCATCCTGGCTGAACTGGTGTTTACGCAGTCCTGGAAGCTGCGTGTGAAGATTGGCCGCGTGACGGCGAACGACATGGCGTGCGCATGCCTGGCCTGGCACCGCAACGGAACCTGTCGGGCGTGCGGCGGCCACGGCAAGACGCTGATCCCGGGCAGCAAGTCCTTCAGTGACCACGACTGCCAGGTTTGCCGCGGTACGGGGAAGGTGGCGTTCAAATCGCAGTTCAAACAGGAACACCGAGAGCTGGCTGACTGGCTTGTGGCGGAAATGGAGCGAGAAGCAGGGCGCGCGGGGCCGGCGGCGATGAAGGCGTTGTCCGGTAGGATGGAACTGCCATGAATGCATCAGCCACAGCCATCCAACAGGAATCCTGGGAAAGTACCAGCATCCGGTGCGAGGCCCAGCGCTATTGCGACCAGCGCGACATACGAGATCACAAAGTTTTCATGCACGTTTGCCGGATGATGGCTCACCGCGCCTTCATGGAAGAGACGGAACCGCTTCGGGCACTCAAGGTGAAGATCAGCGGCATTCTTCACGCGCCCTTGGGGTACAGGATTTTCGCGGACGGCACCTTTGAGCCAGTGGTGCAAACCATGAGCGCAGAGCAAACCAAGGCTCTTGCCCAGGTAGACGAATGGATTTTGAGCCATGCCAAAAAGTACGGCATCACGCAGCCAGTCTTCGGGGATACCCAGAATGTTGTTGCGCAGGCTGCAAATCAGGTCTTATAATCCTGCCACCTGTACAGACGAGTCGGCATTTACCGACCCGATAAGATCAAAAGGTCCCGCCACTTGAGGGCGGAGCCACCCCCGAACAGATTCCCAAAGCCACCCAAGCGGTGGCTTTTTCATTTCCGTGTCTGTAGCTCAACTGGCAGAGCACCGGTCTCCAAAACCGAAGGTTGAACGTTCGATTCGTTCCAGGCCCGCCAGAATTTTGTGATGTAGCTCAGTTGGTAGAGCAGCGGCCTGTTAAGTCGCGGGTCTGTGGTTCGAGCCCACACTTCACAGCCAGAACCCCCGGCCACGCCGGTGTACCAGCCCACTCAAACGCCTGCCAGCATTCCCAACCACTGGTTCTTGGCGTCGGGCTGGCTCGTGCCGCGGTGAGTTAACCGTAGCCTGCGATAAGGCCCTGGGCGCCAACTCCTGAATCCACACAGGAAGCCCGGGGCCTGCCGCCCATCAGTCGTCTCCAAGGTGCTTCGGATCACGTTGCCACCTTTTACGCCCGCATGGTTCCGCCCAGCGGGGTTTTTACATAGCAAGGACTCCACCATGGCCACAATGCCCCCCGCCCAGCCAAACGCCGCCGCAATGAGCGGTGCAGCCCCTGATGCAGGTGCAGCGCCAGCACCCGAGGCAGGCGGATATTGCATTGAGCTTTACGTTCGCCCCGACGGCACCTTCACCGTGAAAAAGGAAATGAAGGAAGAGCCAGCACCCATGGAAGAGCCGGGCGCCGCTCCACCGAAGACTGCCGACAACATCGGCGACGCCCTGAAACTGGTCCTGGACGTCTATGAGCAGGACGGAGACGCGGCTGCCGAGAGCGATTTCGACGAAGGCTTCGGTGCGAAGCCGGCCGCAATGGGAGCCAAACCCGGCATGCCCGCGGCAATTTAAGGACTGCCATGCATTTCCTGATCCCCCTGCGAAACGCCAAAACCGGCGAGGAAAAGAACTTCCACAACAAGCAACAGGTCGCTGACTTCCTGGCCGGCCGCGAAGACGACGCCGACTGGGAAGGCCATGCCTGCCTGGGCCAGCTGCCAGACCCCACGCCCGCCGGAGAAGTGCCGGTTGAGCCCGTTCCCGTGGAAACCCCGGAACAGGCTGAAGCATTGAAGACAGCGCAAGCCGCAGAAGCGGAACCATCGGCACCGGCAGCCCAAGTGGCACCTCAGCCAGCCGCCACCCAGGCACCAGCGAAAACCGTCACCAAAAGCCTGGTCAAGCGCGCCGTGGAGGCCCTGACCCCAAAGAAGGCCGCCGCCAAGAAGGCGCCAGCCAAAGCCGGGAAGGGCAAGTAAATGCCAAAAGCAGTCATCACTCTGGACGACACAGTCGTCGACGGCCAGCCGCAGATGGTCATGAGCCTGTTCCTGGAAGACGGCTTCCAAAAGGACAGCAACGCCCACCAGCACGCCGGCCTGGTCCTGAAGTACCTGGACAGCATTGCCGGCATGAAGACCGACGAGGCCGTTAAGTGGGTAGATGGTGCGTTCATCCCAGCAGCCGAGATGGCAGCGGTCACAGCGGAGCCCCAGGGCCTGCAACTCGACGGACCCAACGGCCTGCGCCTGAAAGCGCACTGAGACTCAAATGACCGTCACGCACTCGCCCGCCGTCTTCAACAACTGCATTGGGACGATGGCGACGGTGTGCCAGGCCAACAACCTGATCCTCAAGCGGATGACGGAAACCCGGGTATTCCCGGAAGACCAGATCGAACTGGCCCGCCAGACGGCAGCCAAGTCCCTGCGTGTGCTCGACCGGCTGATCCTGAGCTATCTGAAAGGCCTGTGATGGGCAAGACCCCGGCCAAGCCAGCGAAGAAAGCGCCGGCAGTCAAAGCCGCGCGCAAGTCCAAGCCGGTCCTGACCCAACGCAGCGGCGAGCACATGCTGACGCCCAATGAAGAGCGCTTTGTCGAGGAATACCTGATCGACCTGAACGGCACCCAGGCTTACATGCGAGTTTTCCAGCATGTGACAAACGGAACCGCCCGCGTGGCGGCGTGCAGATTGCTAGCAGACGCTAACATAGCTGACGCGATCGCTGCTGCCAAAGCTGAGCGCTCCAAGACACTGAACATCACGTCGGAAGACGCGCTGCAACATATCTGGGGCATTGCAACAGCAGACGCCCGGGAGCTTGTGGAGCATGTCATCGGGTGCTGCAGGCATTGCTGGGGCAAGGACAACCGCTACCAACGCACGGCAGCCGAGCAGGAGCGCGAAGAGGCTGAGTACAGCGCCAAGGCTGAAAAGGCCATCGAAGAAGGCAAACCGATTGGCGCTGAGTTCGACACCAAGGGTGGAATCGGCTACGACAAGCGCCGCACGCCGAACCCGGACTGTCCAGAATGCTTCGGTGAAGGCGTGGGCCGCACGATATTCAAGGACACGCGCAAGCTGAGCAAGGGCGCTGCGGCGCTCTATGCCGGCGTCAAAGAGACAAAAGACGGTTTGCAGGTGCTGACCCACAACAAGGGCGAGGCGCTGGAAAAGGTGGCCAAGCACCTGGGCCTGTACGAGAAAGACAACAAGCAGAAGAGCCTGCTGGACGGAATCGACCGGGAAAAGCTGAAGGCTGTCGTGGAGAGGCTCAGTGCCAAAGCTCGCTGACGACCTCGACTGGCTGGACCAACTCCTGCCCGGTGAAAGCGCTGCGCTCTTGGCTGAGGCCATCAACGAGCTCGCCAGGTTCAAGCTGGCCGATTACCAGCCCTACGCCAAGCAGCAGGAATTCCACATTCTCGGCGCAGACCTTGCGATCCGAGAGCGCCTTTTAATCGCCGGCAACCAGCTGGGCAAGACGGTTGCGGGTTCGTTTGAATGCGCCATGCACCTTACCGGCCTCTATCCAGAGGACTGGCAAGGCGCTGTTTTCAACGAGCCAGTGACCGGCTGGGCGGCATCGGAAACCAGCCAGGGAACGCGAGATACCGTCCAGCGGCTGCTGCTGGGGCCCGTGGGTGCATGGGGCACGGGAGCCATTCCAGCCGACAGGATTCTGAAGATACAGCGGGCCTCGCACGGCGTCGCGGATGCCGTGGAAACCATCCTGGTACGCCACGAGACCGGCGGCGTCAGCCGCGTGACCCTGAAGACATACGACCAGGGCCGAGAGCGCTGGCAGGGTGAAACCCTGGACTTCGTCTGGTTCGATGAGGAGCCGCCGGAAGACATTTATATCGAGGGCTTGACCCGCACGAACGCCACGCAGGGCATCGTCTGGGTGACCTTCACGCCGCTCAAGGGCATGTCAGATGTCGTCAAGCGCTTCCTGATCGACAAGCACCCGGGCACCGCTGTGACGACGATGACGATCCACGATGCCGAGCACTACACGCCCGAGCAGCGCGCCGCCATCATCGCCAGCTACCCGGCGCACGAGCGCGAAGCGCGCTCCATGGGCATCCCGACGCTGGGTTCTGGTCGCATCTTCCCGATTCCCGAGGAGGATATTAGGGAGCCGGTGCTGTCGCTACCTAAGCACTGGCCGCGAATCGGTGGCATCGACTTCGGCTGGGACCATCCCACTGCGGCAGTGTGGATCGCCTATGACAGGGACACCGATACGGTGCACGTGTACGACTGCTACCGCAAGCGAGAGGCGACACCAGTTATTCACGCGGCCACAATCATGGCCAAGGGCAAATGGATTCCTTTTGCCTGGCCACATGACGGCCTGCAGCATGACAAAGGCTCAGGTGAGCAGCTGGCCACCCAGTACCGCAACCTGGGCGTGAAGATGCTCAAGGACAAGGCAACGCACCCGCCCGAGAAGGGCAAGCCAGAAGGCACCGGCGGCAACGGCGTGGAGGCCGGGCTGATGGACATGCTGGACCGAATGCAGACCGGGCGCCTAAAGGTAGCCGCTCACCTGCATGACTGGTGGGAAGAATTCCGGCTCTACCACCGAGACGACGGAAAGATCGTGAAGGTCGGCGATGACTTGATGAGCGCCACCAGGTACGCGCTGATGATGCTGCGCAAAGCAACAACCCCGATCGTCGATACCACGGCCGAGCTGGCGCCTTTCCGCCCATCCGACGCCAGCATGGGCCTGTAACCCGCAACCACTCAATCGAACCGCCTCCGGGCGGTTTTTGCATTTAAGGACCACCATGAACTACACCTCAATCCCAACGGCGCGTTACGCATTTCCCATCACGCCAGGCGACACCGCGGCCGCAAACCTGCCAGCCAATACCAAAGGGATCTATGTTGGGGGTGCTGGCAACATCACCGCCGTAATGCAGGACGGCTCGACGGTTCTGTTTACCGCGGTCCCGGTCGGCTTCATCCTGCCAATTGAGGCCGCGCGCATCAATGCCACCGGGACCACTGCCACTTTGCTGACTGGCCTGGGCGCCTAAGCAATGCCGCGTAACCGCAACCTCCCGCAGGTAGTCCAGCAGGCGCTGGATCACACCAAGTCACAGCGCGAAGACCGCCTGGCCGCGATCAGCGAGATCGTCGTCACCAAGCGCAATGAGGCGGTGACGGCGCGCAAGAGTAGCGGGATCGAAGAGGTATGGGCCAGGGCAGAAGACGCCTATGTGGGCATCGACGACCTGAACCGCGGTGAGTTCCAGAATGCCAAGTGGATTAAACCGACCAGCCCAAGCGGGCCAGTGACCACCGCCGGCCGCCGCGGTACCCAGGACGAAGTGCGCTCCACCGTGTTCATCCCCATGACAAGCCGGTATGTGGATGCCGGGTCGGCAAAGCTGGGTGAAATTCTCATTCCGATTGACGACAAGCCTTTCAGCTTCGACGCCACCCCAGTTCCTGATCTAGTCAATGGCAAGGACGACACGCGGCAGGTGACCTCGGATGCGGGCGACCCGCTGATGCGCAACCCCAAGCCTGAAGAACTGGCAGCCCTGCAACAGCCTGGCGCCGCGCCGGTGGATCCAGAAGCTGGCGTGCCAATCACCGTCAAGGACCTGGCGCAAGAAAGCATAGACATGGCCAAGGCCTCGGCGAAGAAAGCCGAGACCCGGATTTACGACTGGATGGTGGAGAGCAAGCACCCGGCCGAAATGCGCAAAGTCATCTTCGACGGCGCGCGCATCGGCGTGGGCGTTCTCAAGGCGCCATTCCCGGAGCGCCGCACCTCCCAGGCTGTGTCCAAAGAGGGCGGAATTGTCAAGCTGCAGATGGTCAGCAAGATCGCGCCGGCCAGCAAGAGCATCTCGCCATGGAACTGCTTTCCTGACCGGGCCTGCGGTGAGAACATCCAGAACGGCGACTACTTCCTGGAGCGTGACTTCCTATCTCCCAAGCAGGTCAAGGACCTGAAGGCGCTGCCTGGCTACATCGCCGCCCAGATCGAAAAGGTCCTCACGGAGGGTCCGGGAAAGCAGACCTCCGACGACAACAACAATAACCAGGACGCGACGAGGAATGAGCACCGGTTCCCGGTCTGGTACTTCTACGGCACCCTGAGCCGCCAGGACATGGAGACCATGGTGAGCGCCGGCGGCCTGAAGCCTGAAAGCCTGCTGCCCGAGGGCGACGGCGACTGCTACGCCATCGTGACGCTGATCAACGACACGGCAGTGCGCGCTACCGTGAACCCGCTGGATTCTGGCAAGTTCCCGTACCACGCCTTCCCATGGCGCCGGCGAGAAGGGCATTGGGCTGGTGTCGGCGTGGGCGAGCAGCTGAACACCCCGCAGCGCATGATCAACGCCGCCAGCCGCCGCCTGCTGGGCAATGCCGGCAAGTCGGCAGGATTCCAGACCGTGGTGGACCGTGGCAGCGTCACCCCGGCCGACGGCACCTGGGTGATCACTGACGAAAAGCTCTGGTACAAGAACGCCGACGCCACGGTCGACGACGTGCGCAAGGCCTTTGCCACTTTCCAGTTCCCGAACATGGGCCCACAGCTCATGGCGATCATCGACTACGCCTTCAAGCTAGCAGAAGAGGCCACCAGCATCCCGTTGATCACGCAAGGCCAGTCAGGACCGACGACGCCCGAGACCTACGGCGCCGCCCAGCTGCAGAACAGCAACGCCAACCAGCTGCTGCGCAGCATCGGCTACACGGTCGACGACTTCATCACCGAGCCCGTGGTGAACCAGTACTACGAATGGCTGCTTCTGGACCCGGATGTGCCCAACGAGGAAAAGGGCGACTGGCAGATCAATGCCCACGGCTCGGCCGCGCTGGTCGAGCGCGCCATCCAGGACCAGACAATCGCCCAGATGGCGGGCATGGTCAAGGATCCGGCCTTCGGCTTCAACCCAAAGCTCTGGGCCAAGGAGATGATGAAGTCCAAGCGCCTGGACCCTCGCAGCTTCCAGTACACGGAGGAAGAGCAGGCCAAGATCGAAAGCCAGCCGCAGCCCAAGGCGCCAGCCGTCGAAGCTGCCACCATCCGCGCGCAGTCCGCCGAGAAGATCGCCCAGACGAAGAGCCAGGAGAACGTCGAGCTTGCCAAGCAGGACACCGACCGCGACACCGCGTACAACGAATCTCTGGCCCGCCGCGACGAGATCGCGCGCCAGAAGGCCATTGACGACCATGACCGCGCCATGCAGTTGGAGACGTTGAAATACGCCAATCTCCGGCAAATCTCGATCGATGAAGCCAAGGTGCAACTGGCCCAGACGGTGATGAAGCTGGACACGCAGAAAGACTTGACGCTTGCCGGAATGACAGTCGACGTCCACAAGCACCACAAACCCAGCCCGCAAGTGGCGACGCCCGCCGTTGAACCCGTTGGCCGGGCGCCAGCCGGTGAGGCATTCATCAAATGAACAAGGTCGTCGCCAAGCCCCCTGAGACAGTGGAACCTGTGCTGTCGACCTCAGACCGCCAGAGCGGCCTGTGGCTGAAGCTGGTCAAGCACATGGAAGCCCGGATGACCGTGCTGCGCGCACAGAACGACGGTGACCACGATGAGCGAAAGACGGCGCTGCTGCGCGGACGCATCGCCGAACTCAAGGGCCTTATTGCCCTGGCAGAGGACCTGCCCGACACCAATTAAGTTTCCCGCCGCCCGGGGCAACCCGCACGGCAACCCGCTGTGACCCACGTTAATTCGCCGGTCGCGATCTTGAGCCCGCCCTGTGCGGGCTTTGTGTTTTGGAGATAGCAAATGCCACCAGAAGATTCAACGGAAGTTGTTGATAACCAGGTTGAAGGAACAGACGAAGACTTTGACGCGGGGTTCACCGATGCCCCTGCGCCTCCCACGGAAACGCCGGAGAAGCAGGACGGACAGGATGAAACCAGCGCAGCAGCAGCCCCGGCTGCCGCACCAGCAGCACCCGAGTACGTGCAGATCACCAAGGAAGAGTTCGAAGGTTTGAAGGCCAGCGCCGCTGCAGTTGAAGAACTGCGGACCACGTTGACCCAGAACAGCGACAAGGCCTTTGGAAAGATCGGCGGCATCGAGCGCCTGATCAGAGAGCTTCAGAACACCACGCCGGCGGGCGAGGCGGTTGAATTGTCCGAAGAGGACATGGCCGAGTTTGCCGCCGAGTACCCCGAGCTGGCCACCATGCAACGCACGGTGTTCAACAAGGCCCTGAGCAAGATCAAGTTGCGCGGGACCGGGACAGGTGAGGCCTTCGATCCGGCAAAGCTGGAAGAAATGGTAGCCCCACGAATCGACACCGCCCTAAAAGGCGTGGATGACCGCGTGGAGTATTTGGTCGAGTCGCGGCTCCTGAGCCGTGAGCACCCCGACTGGAGGGAAGTTGTGGACGCCGGCAAGCCGGATTCCAAGAACGCCTACCGCACTTGGCTGGCCACGCAGCCCGCCGAGTATCAAAAGCTCGTCAACAGCACCTTCGACTCTTCGGTCATCAGCGAGGCCCTGACGAAATTCAAGGCCGCCGAGAAGGCCAAGGCGACTGCCTCCCAAAGACAAAGCCGCATTGACGCGGCGGTAACCCCGAGGGGTGTTGGCGGTCACGCCGCTGCCCCTTCGGAAGACGACGACTTTAACGAGGGCTTCCGTTCCGGTTGACCTCACAACCAACTTTGGAGTGTTTTTATGACGATGCAAACCTTCGCCTTGACCCCCGGGCGGATCAACAAATTCAAGGGTCAGATCCTGAAGCACGCCGTGCCTCTGGAAATCCTGAGCAAAGCTGGCCGCCAGGTCAAGATGCCCAAGAACTCCAGCGACACGTATGTGGCTCGCCGCTACCTGCCTTACGGCGCCACCGCGACCGATGCCAACACCATCAACCGCTTCTTCCAGAACGGCACCGGCGACCGCGGCAACGTGATCGTGCAGGCTCACCTGACGCAAGAAGGCGTGACGCCTACGCCCGACAGCATCACGCCGCAAGACGTGACCGTGGTCATGCAGCAGTACTCCTGCCTGTATGGCTTCACCGACAAGACCTATGACCTGTACGAGGATGACATCCCCCAGGCCATGGTCGAGCAGGTGGGCGAGCGCGTGACCTTCGTCAACGAGCTGATCGTGTACGGTGCCCTCAAGGCCTGTACCAACCAGTTCTACGGCGGCACGGGCACGACCCGCGCGACGGTGAACGGCGCCATGACCCTGGGCATGCTGCGCAAGATCGCCAAGAACCTGCAGGCCAACCACGGCAAGCCGGTCAACAAGATGCTGGGCGCCTCCAACAACTACGGCACCGATGCCGTGGCTGAAGGCTACAGCGTCTACTGCCACACCGATTTGGAACCGGACATCCGCGACCTGCCGAACTTCATCCCCGCCGAAAAGTATGCCTCTGGCACACCCATGGCAAATGAAATCGGCAAGTGCGAGCGCTTCCGTTTCTTCACCAGCCCTGACTTCCCGGCCATCCAGGACGGCGGCGCGGCCATCGGCGCGACTGGCCTGTACAGCACGACCGGCGTCAGCATCGACGTGTACCCGTTCATCGTGACGGCCATGGACGCCTGGAGCCAGATCGCTGTGCGCGGCAAGGAAGCCCTGGACCCGACCTTCATGCCACCCGGCCAGAAGTCGAAGTCCGACCCGTTCGGCCAGCGTGGCTACGCCGGCACGATCTGGTGGAAGGCCATCATGATCGAGAACAACGGCTGGATGGCCGTCGGTCAAGTCGGCTCGAAGGTGCTGGTCTAACCCAAGGATGACGGGCTCGGTTCGCCGGGCCCGTTTCCCAACCAGGAAACACCATGCTCGATACCGTCACACGCTACCTCGCCGGATTGGCGAGCAACACCGACCGGGGCGCCTTGCGCGCCATCTTGGCGCCTCTGGCCGACCGGTACGCAACGCAATCTCTCTCCTCGGCTGGTCTCGCGATCAAAGCCGGCGGCAGCGCGGTTGTGAAGACCGGCGCCGCCGCCTACTACGGGATCGCCCTGGGCGTTCTCGTGACCAAGGCAGCAGCCACTGACATGGCCGCACTCGTGGGCAGCGTCACCAACGCCAAGTTCAATGTCTTTTGCTTCTACATCGATTCAGCCGGCACCCTGACGACTGCGATGGGAACAGAAGGCACGACATTGGCGCTGGTGAAGTTCCCCGACACCCCAGTCGGGAAAGCGCAGCTCGGCTTCATCGTCGTGAACCCAACCGGCACCGGCCCATTCGTGGGCGGCACCACGCCTCTGGATGACGCCACCGTCGTCCCGAACGTGGCGTACGTCAACACTCTGAGCCAGTTCGACCCAACGGTCCTGGTTTAACTCAACCAACTCAAGGAAACTGAAATGGACAATCTCGCTTTGCTTCCGCTGACGCTGTGCCTGATGAAATCAGCACTGGCGGCCGGCACCACTACCACCTACTCCACCACTGGCGTCACGCACTACCTGATCAAGGGTAAGGCGTACAGCGTGGCTGCGGCGACCAATGCCGCGACCCCGACGACCGATGTGGTGGACGGCCTGGCCTTCGCCGGCATTTCGGCAAACCAGGGCTCGGTCTACATCTTCGGCTACAACGCTGCCGGCACCATCAAGGTTGCCCAGGGTTCGGTCGAAGCGCTCGACGCCTCCGGGGCCTTCATCCTGGCGCCACAACTGCCTGTGTTGCCCGACGACTTCTGCCCCATCGGCTACCTGGTGGCCAAGGCAGGTTCCACGGCTGTCGGTGCCTGGACGTTCGGCACGAACAACCTGTCCGGCGTGACGGGCTTGACCTACACCTTCGGTTCGCTCGGCACCTTGCCGGATCGTCCGTTTGTGAGCTGACCCAGGGGGCTCAAGCCCCTTGGCCTGAAGCCCGCTTCGGCGGGCTTTTTCATTTATGGAGATCGACATGCCCCGTGGTATTCCCAATGCAAAGCCTGCACAGGCAAAAAACAACCCGGTTCACGCCCCCGCGCGGGAACTGCACACCGCTGATCTGGCCGTTGGCCAGCAGCCGGCCATCGTTCTGCCAGACGATGGACCCATCGAACGTGAGCAGGTCATCGTTGCGCTGGACAAGCAGCCGGCCGACGACTACCTGCAGGCCCTGAAATTCGCCGAGGAGCCCATCACCATCCGCATCGAGCGCTCATCCGAGAAGTTCGCCCCCCATTCCGTGGACTGCTGGGTGAACGGCGTCGGCGCCGAGGTTCTCATGAGGGGCAAGTGGATCCAGTGCGGCTACCTTCCCATCGGCCACGTCGTCACGACCAAGCGCAAGTACGTGGAGGTCCTGGCCCGCTCCAAGCACGACACCGTGCAGACCAACGTGCAAAAGCACGAGGAGAGCGAAGACAACGTCGTCGACCGGCACACCAGCATGAAGACGCCGTTCTCCGTCATCCGTGACGACAACCCGCGTGGCGCCCAATGGCTGACCCGCCTGCTGGCTGAAGGCTGATGAACTTCCTCCAGATCGTCCAGCGCACGGCCAGGGAGTGCGGTATCGCCGGCGTGGGCCCGGCCACCGTGCTCGGCCAAACCGGCGAGGCTGGGAAGCTGGTCGGCTGGGTGCAGGACGCCTGGAACGACATCCAGACAGCCCATCAAATGTGGGAGTTCCTGCGGACGACGGCGTCTTTTGCCACCGTGGCCGGCCAGGCGGTGTACACGCCGCTGCAGTGCGGGATCGCCGCCGGCACGTTCGGCATGTGGGCGCGCAACACCTTCCGCAACTACGATACCGCGGCCGGTATCGGTAGCGAGATTGAGATGGACTTCACGCAGTACGAGAGCTGGCGCTCAGCCTACGACCTCGGTGCGCTGAAACTGGCACGCACGCGCCCCATCGAGGTGACCATCACGCCAGCCAAGGCCGTCGGCCTGGGTCCATATCCGGACGCCGGCTACACGATCACCGGGGACTACTACACGGCCCCCGTGATTCTGACGGCAGACGCTGACATTCCGGCAATGCCAGCCCAGTTCCACATGGCCATTGTCTGGAAGGCCTGCATGTCCTATGGCGCGTTCGAGGCTGCACCCGAGGTGTACCAACGCGGGGAACTGGAGTTCAGCAAGCTCATGATGCGCCTGACCGCCGACCAGCTGGACGAGATGACTTTCCCTGGTGCCTTGGCATGATCAAGATGCCGCCCGTTCAGTATGAACAGATCACGCTGAAGGGCGGCCTGGATCAGATCACGCCGACGCTTTCCCTCAAGGCTGGCGTTTGCCGGGACGCGGTCAACTTCGAGGCGCTGGAGTTCGGTGGTTATGGACGCATTGGCGGCTACGAGCGCTACAGCGGCCAGCCTTCGCCGTCTGATGGCGTCTATACCCTGCTGTACGTGGCGGCCTTCATCAATACTCCGGCCGCCGGCCAGACCATCACCAACGGCGTGGCCACTGGCCAAATCATTGCGGTGGGCGCCGACTATGTGGCGATCACCAAGGTAACAGGCACATTCACAACCGGCGACCCGCTGCTGGTGGGCGCCACCCCAATTGGCACGCTGGTAGACCCGGGGACGGCACCATCCCTGCAACTGAACGCCCAGTATCAGAATCTGGCAGCCGCGGTGTATCGTGCCGACATCTCGCCACCGACGGGCAGCGGACCTATCCGCGGCGGTTTCCTGTACCGGGACCTGGTGTATTGCCTGCGCGACAACGCCGGCGCCACGGCCAGCAACCTGTTCGTGGAAAGCGCCACCGGCTGGCAACAGATCACCCTGGGCAGCGAAGTCAGCTTCACTGCGGGCGGCGCAGCGCTTCCAGCCGACGGCGAGACGCTGACAAAAGGCGGGGTGACGGCCACGGTGCGGCGGGCGGTGACGCAGTCGGGAGCATGGCTCGGAAACACCGCTGCAGGCCGCTTCATCATCACGAACATCGCTGGCGGCGCGTTCTCGGCTGGCGCGGCCACGCTATCAGGAGGCGCCACGGTGACACTCAGCGGTGCGGAAACCTCTATCACCATGCTTCCCGGCGGGAAGGGAGAGTGGTGCGAGGCGAACTTCTCTGGGCAGCTGAGTGCTTCCCGCATTTACTACGCCGACGGCGTGAACCGGATGTTCGAGTTTGATGGCACGACGGTCGTGCCCATCACCACCGGAACCGTGCCGGATACACCGAAGCACATCACGGCCTTTAAGAACCACCTGTTCTTTTCCGTGCAGAGCTCGGTCTTCAACTCCGGTATCGGAGCACCCTATAACTACACAGCCCTGGCTGGTGCGGCAGAGCAGCCCTGCGGCGACACGGTCACCAGCTTCCTGATCCAGCCCGGGTCGGCCACCAGCGGCACTCTGGCAATCCATTGCCGCAACACCACGCTGATGCTGTACGGCACCAGCGCCACCGACTGGAACCTGGTCACTTACAACAACGGCGTCGGCGCGCTGGACTACACGGGGCAGAACCTGTCCCAGAGCTACACCATGGACGACCGTGGTGTGTTTGCGCTGGCCACGTCCCTCAATTTCGGCAACTTCGAGGAAGCCAGCCTCACTAACAATATCCGGCCTTTCATTGCCGACCGGCGCACCAAAGCCTCCTGCTCTTCGCTGGACAGGTCTAAGAGCCAGTATCGGATTTTCTTTAACGACGGCTCCGGTCTTTACATCACGCTGGTCAATGGCAAGCCCATGGGCGCCATGCCAGTGGCCTTTCCGACCTACGCGAACATCGCCTTTGAAGGCACGCTGTCCAGCGGCGAACTGGTGAAATTCTTCGGTGGCGCTGACGGTCACTTGCACCAGTTGGACATGGGCACTTCGTTCGACGGCTCGGCCATCAATGCTTACATCGTGTTGAACTGGGATGCCGTCAAGAACCCGCGCATCCTCAAGCGTTTTCGGCGCGCGTCAATCGAGATCGCCGGCAACGGTTACGCGGCCATCGACTTCGGCTACCAGATTGGCTACGGCAGCACAGAGTATCTGCAGCCTGATGCAGTCAACTATCCGACGCCGTTTTCCTTGGCGTACTGGGACAGCTTCACCTGGGACAGCTTCTATTGGGACGGCCGCACGGTCTTCCCGACCGAGTGCGAGATGGTGGGCAGCGCGGAGAACGTGCAGCTGGCAATTTCCGCGAACTCGACCGACTTCCTTCCCTTCGCGCTGAACAGCGCAATCATTCACTACAGCCTACGGCGAGGACTACGATGAAATCTCTCTGGACACGAACAACTGCCGCGGCGCTTGCGCTGCTGCTTGCCGCATCGGCGGTCTTTGGCGCCGGCGCTGAGTATTACGATCACACGACGTACCCCTCGCAGGGCTCAGCCGGTTCATCGGCCGCCATGCGCGCCGAACTCGACCTGATTGAAGCCGGCTTCGGCAAGCTGCCCACGCTGGCAGGCAACGGCGGCAAGGTAACGGCCGTCAATAGCGGCGGCACGGCAATCGAGGCCATCACCACGACCGGCACCGGTTCGGGTGTGCGCGCCACGTCGCCGACCCTGGTCACGCCAAACCTTGGCACGCCGTCGGCCCTGGTGGGAACTAACATCACGGGAACGGCCGCTGGCCTGACGGCTGGAACGGTCACGACCAACGCCAACCTGACCGGGCCCATCACATCCACGGGCAACGCCACGGCGGTGGCAGCACAGACGGGCACCGGCTCGACCTTCGTGATGCAGGCCTCGCCCACGCTCACGACCCCCAACATCGGCACGCCCAGCGCTGGCGTGGCCACCAACATCACGGGCCTGCCGCTGACCTCCGGTGTGACGGGCGTCCTGCCTGTCGCCAACGGCGGCACCGGCCTGAACACCACCACCGCCTACAGCCCGGTTATCAGCGGCACGACGGCAACCGGTGCGTTCCAGGCATCTATCGGGCCAGGCGTCTCTGGGCAGGTGTTGACCAGTGCGGGCGCGGCTGCGCTGCCGACCTGGTCTGCTGTGGCACCAGGCGGCTCTACCGGCGACGCGCGGAACCTGCGGGCAGTCCTCACCAGCAACGGCACCAGCGTCACCTTCTCGGCTGACGACGTCACGGTGTCGACAGCCTTGAATGGTGGTTCCCAGCGCCTGGCCAGCTTCAGCAAGACGCTGAACATCAGCACCACGGGTGCCGGCGGCATGGATACCGGCGCCGCGCCGACGACTGGCTACTTGGCAATTTATGCCATTGCCAAGGCTGACGGCACGCAGAGCATTCTCGGTGTGAATGCCGCGACAAGCACGGGCACGATCTACAGCGGAGCGAACATGCCTTCGGGCTACACGTATTCGGCGTTGATCGCTATCTGGCCGACCAATGCCACACCGCAGTTGCTGGCGGGCATGGTCGACGAGAACCGCTGGTTCTTCTACCAGACGGCGAAACTGATCACCGGCCCAGTTGCTGGGCCCACATCGCTCACTATTCAGTCGATCTCGACGGCTGTACCTGTCGCGGCCAAGAACGCGATGATGCTTTTCGCGGAAACGGCAGCGGCCGGAAATGCTCAATTTGGACTTGCCGGTGACTCGACGGGCATCGGGTTGCAGATATTCCACGGCACTGCCGACAGCGCAACGCGCGCCCAGGCATCGGGAATTATTTCCAGCTCATGGAATGCCACCGCTAAGGTGCCACTGATCGCCGCCCAGAACGTGTATTGGTACGCGGTAGGCGCCGGTAACGAGTACCTGTATTGCACCGGCTACAGCTTCTAAGGAGAAATCATGACGACACCCATTGCCATCAGCGGCAACATTGTTTGCCCTGGCCTTGTCCTGAGCGGCAGCATTCACCTCAGCGGCCCCATCGTCATCAACGGCGTTCTGCACAACGCCGATGGCACCATCGTGCTGACCCCGCAAACCAGCCCGAATGGCCCGCCACCACGTGACTATCTGCCAGTTCTACCGGACTCGATGACCGGACCGACCAAGGACGGCTGCACCATCAGCGAGTCCTCTGCCTATTCCGAAAACGGCATCACGGCTAGCGGCTGGAAGCTGCGCAATGGCGTCATCAGCAACGACTGGCGCGACGGCGCATCCTCGGCATACGGTCCTGGCCCACACAGCTGGCGCTTCAAACTTGCGGCAAAGCGATGGATATGGCGCGTCGAAGCCAAGGTACGCACGGATGCTCCGAGTCTTGCGCCGGCCCAGTTCAAGGTCCGTGACCTGCAGACCGGCACACCGGTAGATATTATTTCCACCCCAGGTGCGCTACCATGGACGAATGGACAAACCGACCTGGACGCCACGACGCCGATTTTTACTGACGACTTTGAAATTTACGTCGGCAGCCACAGCGGTGCTCTTTGCCAGCTCTCCGAAGTGCAGCTCTTCTCCTGATATGGGAGTCGCAAACTACAGCGGGACGCTCGCCGCGACCAGCAGGGAAGAAGCAGTCAATGCGCGGTATGTCGGAGATGAGCCTTACAAACGCGCAGTGAAAGGTGCGCCGCGCACACTGATCGTGATGTTTCACGCGTGGAGCAGCAACCTCCACGAACTTGACGGAATTCCGCTGCTCACTTCGCTGAACAACTATGTGATCATTTGCCCGAACGCAGGCGGCCCGAATAACCACCCAGAGGGCGCCGGCCATCCTGCGCAGTTGGAGCGAGTCAAGCGGGTTATTGACGCGACGCGTGCTGAGTTCCCGATGATCGAACGGGTGCTGGGCTACGGTACCTCTGGCGGTGGTCATTTGGCGCTGATGTTCCTGGCCGCCTACCCTGGCGTTATCTACGGTGCATCCCTCTGGGTTTTCCCCTATGACCTGGCCGACTGGTGGACACAAAAGACGCAATACCGCGCTTCGCTCGAGGCGTGCATGGGTGGTACGCCCGCCCAGGTCCCAGCCGTTTACCTAGATCGCTCGCCGATGAGCAAGTCCATTTCTGGTGTTCGGTTGCACATCAACGGAAGCGACGAGGATGTAGCCGTGCCATTTGCCCACCAGGAAGCTGCGCGCGACCGCTTTGCGCCCAGCAACACACTCACGTTTCGTAATTTCTCAGGTGGTCATATCACCCAATGGCCAGAGGCTGCCGCCCAGTTGCAGTCGATGTACCCGGCCTGACGCTCAGCGCCCCTTCAATCAGCCCGCCGCGTGCGGGCTTTTTTACGTCCCAACACTTTAGAAAGCAGCCCCATGGATGAGACACAACAAGCAGCGGTATCGGCAATCGCCAGCAAAGCGGCCTACGGCGGCGGCGGCACGGCTTTTGTGTCCGGGCTGATCTCCAACGAAGTGGGAGTCATCTGCGGCATCGTGGTCGGCGTGGCCGGGCTGCTGGTGAGTTGGTACTACAAGGCCAAGCAAGACCGGCGTGAGCAGGCCGAGCACGAGCAAAGGATGCGCAAATGAAAAAGCCAAAAGTCATCGTCGACAACTGGAGAACTCTCTGGAAGTCCCTCGTCATGTGGGCCGCCGGCGTGGGCCTGGTGCTCCCCGAGATCCTGCAGCTCATCGCCGACCAAACCCAGGCCATGAGCGGTCTGGACGCCGACACCAAGAACTGGATTCGCATCGTGTGCCTGGTGCTAGTCATCGTTTTCCGCCCCATCAAACAGCCTTCGATTTCTCAACCCAAGGAGTAAGTCATGAAGAAAGCCCTGTTCCTGTTCGCTGCCGTGCTGACCGCGCTGTCGGTGTTTGCCGCCGATGTGGCGGTGGTGCGCAGCGGCGACAACTACTTGACTCTGCACGATACCCCTTGCACCAAGGAGGTCACGGAGCTGCTCAAGCCTGAGCATGTGAAAAATTTTAACGGCGCAACGGATCACGTCAATGGCAAGGTGTGGAAGGCCTGCTGGATTCTGAGTGGCCGCGATGCCGTCTTTGTGGTTTATGAAGACGGCGACAGCGCCACAGTACCCATCGGGATATTCGAGCTGATCCGTGACGGCAAGCCGGTCAAACCTGCCAAGCCATCGAAAGGCTCAGTGTGACCCCCCAAGAAATCGCTCTGTGCACCGGTGCGCGCATTGACCGCGCCCAGCGCTGCGCAGCCGGCCTGAACGCTGCCATGGTGCAGTTCGCCATCGACACCAAGCTGCGCCGCGCCATGTTTCTAGCCAACGTGGGGCACGAGACTGGCGGACTCAAATGGCTGACCGAGCTCTGGGGCCCGACGCCGCAGCAAAAACGCTACGAACGTGACTTCGCCAAGCCCTGGCCCAGTTCGGCGGGTGAGGCTAAGCAGGAGGCGTTCGTCGCTAATCGGCTGGCCTACAACCTGGGCAACAGCCAGCCGGGCGACGGCCACCGGTTCGCCGGGCATGGCCTGCTGCAGAACACGGGGCGCTTCAACCACGCCGCGGTGCGCGATCGTCTGCGCGCGCGCTTTCCTTCGATGGTGGTGCCGGACTTCGAGGCCGAGCCCGAGCTCCTGGCAGATCCTGAATGGGCCGCGCTAGCCGCCGCCGATTACATCGAGATGAAACGGTGCAACGAGTTCGCTGACGCCGGTGACTTCGACGGCTACTGCGACACGATCAACAAGGGCCGGAAGACAGCCGCCGATGGTGACTCAAATGGGTACGCGGACCGCCTGACGCTGTTCCAAGCCGCAATGAAGGTACTGCCATGAAATCTTTGATTTTTATTGTGACGTGCATTGTCCTCGCAGTGTTCGCCGGAGTCTGGTATTTCGCTGGTATCCAGTACGTGGTGCTGATGTGCGGGGTGCTCTTTGTCATGTGGCTGATCAAGGAATTCTGGCCGTTGATCGCCTACCTCCTGAAGGGCCAACGATGACCACTTCTAAATCCCGCCAGCGCGGACATGGGGATTATGGCTTTCTGCTGTGGCTAATCGCATCCATTCCCTACGCCATCGGCATCATCGCAGTGCTGGCCGTGATCGCCCTGCTTTACTGGGCTTTTCGGTGATCAGCCCCCTCAGCTTCGTCCCCGAGTGGGCAAAGCTCCTGGTCATCGGCCTGCTGCTGGCTGCCGTGGGCGTGCAGACCGTGCGCCTGGCCGAGGAAAAGACTGACCACGCCGAGACTCGGGCCTCCTTTGCAGACGAGCGTGTCGAGGCCCTACGCATGCACGCCAAGGCTGACACCGAGCAGCGAGAAGAATTTGAACGACGCATAGGAGCTAAAGATGCAATTGTCAAAGCCGCCCAAGACCTCGCCGCTGCGCGCGCTACTGCCCTTGCTGCTGCTCGCCGCGCTGGTGACGGCCTGCAAGTCGACCTCGCCGCCGCTATCGCCCGAGCCGGTCAAGCCGGCCGCAATCCCGACGCTGGCGGAGGAGGCGAAACAGCCGCCACTGCCGCCGGAGTGCTCGGGGGACTGTTTGCGGAAGCTGACGGCTTTGCGGGAATCGTGGCGGGAGCGCTTGCGGCAAGTCGCGACGCCGGTGCCACCTGCGAGCGCTCCTACCAATCCCTGACACCCTGACCGGAACCACCATGGCCACCACCCCACCAAACACCACGCCGTTCGCCACCAGCCCGGAGGACGTTACCGGAACCGTGAACCCGACGGCCGCAGGCCTCATCAACTCACCGGCGCCCACTGCTGCCACGGCCGCCAGCACCACGGCAACCCTGCAGGACCCGGCAGTCAAGTGGGACGTGAACTCCGACCAGACGGTACAAGGCCAGGTCAAAAACATCATCGCCGAGAATTCGCCACTGATGCAGCAGGCCGAGACCCGGTCCCTGCAAAAGGCCAATGCCAGGGGTCTGATGAACAGCAGTATCGCTGTCGGGGCAGGCCAGGCCGCGCTCTACGACGCCGCGCTTCCGATGGCCCAGCAGGACGCCGCGATGTACGGCAAGGCCGCCGAAACCAACACCGGCGCGCAGAACCAGGTGAATTCGCAGAATAGCCAGCTTCAGACCAACGTCGACCTGAACAACACGGCCGCCAAGAACACGGCGTCGCAGTTCAATGCCTCCGAGTCAAACCAGATACTGAAGCTGGGCATGGATGCGGCATCCAAGAAGGAGCTGGCGGGCATCGAGGCGAGCTACAAGATGCTGATGCAGTCTTCGGCCGGCGCCGCCGACCTGTACAAGCAGATGGTGACGAACGCCTCGGCCATCATGACCAACAAGGACATGGCCTCAGACACAAAGGCAATTGCCATCCGGAACCAGATTGCCCTACTGAACAACGGCCTTGGCTTGCTGGGGCAAATCGGAAATCTGGACCTCTCGAACCTGCTGGACTTCAATGTGCCTGGTGCAGCCGTCTCCTGAGCGCACGCGCTGCATTGACCTGCTCTTTTCGGTCACGCCGCTGTTTGTCAGCCGCGAGCAATTTGAGCAAAGCCTTGAAGGCTGGGAACTTGACCCGGTGTTGCGCGAGGACGGCAGCATCGGCATCATCTTTTTGAGCAAAGGCCCTGAGTTCCACTTTTCCAAGTTCGGCACCGACATCCAGGCCAGCCGGTCGATTCTCAAAAAGTATCCCGGCGAGCTGATCGATCGCCACGGCTATGCCCTCACGAAGACACCAAAAGGCGATACCCGCCAACAGCGCTTCAACACCCGCCTGGGGTTTTACCAGGTAGGCCAAGACGAATTCGACATTCATTTCCGCATTGATAACTTACGTGTGAAGGAACCACCATGCCAGTCGCAGCAGTAGCAGGCGCCGTTTTTGCCGGCGCAGAGATCGCATCCGTCGGCATTGCCGCCATGTCTGCCTTGCAGGTAGTCGCAGCCGTGGGCGCCATCGCTTCAGGCATTGGCGTGCTTACCGGAAACAAGGAGCTCGCCATGATCGGTGGCGTGGCGTCGCTGGCCGCCGGGGTAGGCTCATTCGCTCAGGGCAAGGGCTGGATGTCTGGAGACGTTGCCTCGGCAGACGCCGGTGCTATGGCTCAGTCCGCAGCCAAGGAAGCCAGCAACACGTCACAAATGATTCAGGAAGCCGCGCCCGGCGTGGTAGACCCCAGCGCTGCCGTGACCACCGATGTCACCCAGGCGGGCGGCGCAGCGACTGACGTTGCCGAGTTCACCCCAGCCGGTGCAGCCGACGCCCAGGTGGGTGCCACAGGCGCGTTTGCTGAAAACGGGTTGATCAACAGCGGCGGGGTGGCCGGCAATTCCACGGCGGCGCTGGTCGCCGGGCCAGGCTCCGCACCGGCCAGCGGCGGCCTTTTCGACACGCTCAAAGGATTCAGCGCGACGCTGAAGGACAACAAGGAGTTGACCTCCATGGCCGGAAATTTCATCGGCGGTTTCTTCGACAAAAAGAAGGAGGCCGAGGCGGCAGCCGCCAACGCTTCGACGGACCTCTACAAGGCGCGCACGCAAAACGAAATACTGCAGGGTGACCTCGCGCGGCAGTCGGCGGCAAACGCCAATTCAGTGCCGGACCTCACTGGCATGAAGCTCAACAAGAAAGACGTGTTCGCCAACAAGAAGAACCCCGTCTACTACGGCCCGCGCGCCGGATTGATCAACAGCTAAACCAGGACTCGACATGACCACACAAATCATTGAACAGGCGAAAGCCAAGATCGAGCAGGGCGTCGACCCCAAGCAAAAGGACGCCTACGATCGTATCGTGCTGGCAGGCATGAAAGTCATGTTCACCAAGGGCACGCACGAGCAGTTGATGCAGGGGCTGGTGGATGCGCCGGACAAGCTGAAAACGGCAGTCGATGGCGTCATTGGCCTGGTGGGCGTGCTGTTCAAGGAAAGCCGCAATACCATGCCAGTTGTCCCCATGATCATGGCCGGCATCACGCTGCTGTACGAGGGCCTGGAATTTATGGAAAAGGCAGGGATGGTGCAGGTTGACGGCGACTCCCTGGCAAAGACCACGCAGTACTACCTCGAAACGTTGCTGCCCAAGTTGGGCATGACGCCAGACAAGATGCAGGCCCTGCTCGCCCAGACCAAGGGCGTCATGCAGGACCCCGCTAAGGTTGCCGAATTCAAGCAGAACGCAGGAGCCTGATCATGGGACTTATGGACGGCATTGCGCGAGGCGCTTCAGCCGCTGGCTACGCAGCTGGCGATATGTACGGCAAGATGTCGCTGGAAGACCAGCGCGCCGAGCTTCTGCGGGAGCGCGACCAGCGCCTTGAAGAACTCAAGAATGCGCCCCTCAAGCGGATTTCCGCTGGGGCCCAGGCCAAGATGGCGGAAGAGGTGCCCGTGGAAGCCGCACCCGTTACTGCCGTGTCAGGCACCAACGAGGCCGGCGAGAAGTTTGGCTTCGAGGGCGACATCGCCACGCAGCGAAAGGCCATTGAAAGCATCGCCGACCCGAAGATGCGCGCGGAAGCCCTGGCCCAGCTCGAAGGTCAGGTGGCCACCGACACAAAGCAGGGGCTGATCAACGTGGCTGGCAAGACGCGCAAGCGCACCTCCGACGAAGCGCTGGCGGCCGCAGTGGACGATGCCAAGGTAAACGACCTTCCGGCCTACGCCGACTACGAGGCACGCGTGGGCAAGCCGCTGCGTGACGAGCGCCGCATCGATGTCACCGAGAAAAAGAGCGAAGCTGCAGCAGCCAACGCCGCCAAGGAAGGCGATCGCAAAGCCAAGGCCGATGGCCTGAAGTACGAAATCGACCTCAAGCGCCTGGACCTGCAGCAGGGAAGCCTAGACGCCCAGAACCGCAAGATCGACGCATGGATCGAGAACGAAACCACGAAACGCGACAACGATGCTGCCAAAGCCGAGAACGGTGGCGGCAAAGGCCAGACGCCGGACAAGCTGGGCGCGATCGTCAACGCCATGAACGCCACGATCAAGAACCTGAACGACGGCGGCAAGGGCAAGACGCCGGAGGCCCAGGCCGACTGGCAACGGTCGTATGAAACGGCGGTGCGCGTGCGTGACCGTGCGGCGGCGGCGCTGGATGCCAGCCTCACCGACCGCGGTGCTCCGGAAAAGCCGGGAGCGACGCCTGCGGCACCGGCGTCACCGAAGGCACCTGCTGGCCTGCCGGCCGGAGCCAAACAGATTGGTACATCCGGTGGAAAGCCGGTCTACGAGACCCCTGACGGTAAGCGCTTCGTCCAAAAATAAGGCTCCCCATGGCATTTGAAGAATTCAAAGGTGAGCTTGACACCCCTGCTGGCGGCGGCTCTTTCACGCCGTTCTCTGGGGAACTGGACGCGCCGGCGAAGAGCGTGACAGCGCCAGTCCCGGCCGCCAAGACCCGCACAGAGCCCGTGTACGACCCAGTATCCGGTGCCCAGATCGGAACCAACGAGGTGCCCGACGAGCCAGTAGCCAAGGGTGGTGCTGTAGCCGACGAGTTGGCCAACCTGCGCGATTCGTTCTTCACCGGCGTGGACAACACCCGTGCCTCGGTAAAGACCGTCAACATGGGCATGGAGGCCAGCCGGCTGCAATCGACTAAAAAGCGCTTGCAAGAACTGGAAGCCCGGGGCCAGGGTGAAAGCCGCAACGCGCGGCTGATGCGCGATGAAATCTCCAGCGCCCAGCAAAAACTGCCAACAGCCATTGGCGAGATGACGGAAGCCCAGGGCGATGCCCAGCGCGGCGCGGCCATGACCACACGGCCGGCTGTCGCCAAGGTCAACGCCGCCAAGACCTTTGGCGAAGCCTGGGAAGCCTTCAAGGAAGCGCCGTATGACGTGATTGCAGGCGTCACCGCGACGTCCCTGCCATCGACGCTGCCAGCGCTCGCCGCGGCCGCCGTGATGGGACCTGGTGCTGGTGCCGCAGCCATGGGCGCCAGCAGTGCCGCAGTCGAGGGCGGCAGTTCTCTGGCCGACTTCGCCCGCGACGCCGGTGTCGACGTCACCAACGCAAAAGCTGTCGAGGCATTCTTCACGAATCCCGAGAACCTGTCGGCCGCCATGACCTATGCAGGCAAGCGCGCGGGCATCATTGGTGGCCTTGACGCGGTGAGTGGCGGCATGGCTGGCAAGACCATTGCCCCGGCAATGAAAAGCAAACTCGCCCGCCAGGCTGTCAACCTGCCGACCCAGATGGCTGTGCAGGCCGGGCTGGGTGCAGGCGGCGAGGCGCTCGGCCAGTTGGCCACTAAGGGCGAGATCGACGCTCCCGGCCAGGTGCTGATGGAAGCCGCAGGCGAGCTCGGAGGCGCACCGATGGAGGTGGCCGCGTTCTCCAAGGAAGCGCGCGACGCCATGCGCCCGGCCGCGCCAGCCAAAGTCGACCCCATTGCGGAAATCGCCAAGGCGCCTACCGTCGACAAAGCGATAGCCGCCGCGCAGGCCGCAGTTCAGTCCAGCAGCGCCGTGGACAACATCCAAAACATCCTGGCCACCCAGAACCTGACCGCCAGCCCAAGCCAGCAAGCGCAAACCGCCATTGCCGACATCGAGGCCGGCCAGGAGACCGCAAATGCACCAGCCGTCACGCCCACGCCTCAAACCACCGCACAGGCAGCCATGCCCGCCGCGATTGACGAAATTCCAGCGGGAGCTGCTGCAGGAGATGCAAGTCAGCCCGCAGGCCCTGGTGCACTTCTGGATTCTGTGCGCGCCGAGCCCGTCGACCGAGCACTAGACCCCCGACTGGTCCCAGCATCCAAGCGGGTGGCCGCCCAACAACCGCAATCAAGTTCGCCGGCCCGCGCCGTGGATACTGCGCAGGCAGCTATCAATACAGTAGCAAACACGCCACAAAACAACGTCCAGCAGGCCACCCCAAATGTCCAAGACCAAACCCCGGCCGGACCTGCCGCCGAAGGCCAAGCCACGCCAGCTCAAACGCCAGAAGCTCGAGCGAGCGCTGGAGTCCAACCAACCGCAGCCGGAACCCCGGCCGGAAACCCCGCAGTACAAACCACTGGGGTAGACCAGCGCCTTGTGCCGCTGTCCAAGCGGGTGAAGCTGGACGCTGACCCGGCCGCCGCCGCCAAGGCCGAGGCTGTCACGGGTGAGCAACTAGACAAGCAGTGGACTGCCTTTGCCCCGGATTCAGGCACCCTTGCCGTGTCGCGCGCCGACATGCCGCAGATCAAGGCAGAGCACCGCGGCGCCATGGTCAACTTCCTCAACGCCCGCGGAATTGCCCACCAGCAGGAGGAGGTCGCGGCCAGCAGCCTGAAGACCACGCAGGCCGAGTTTTCGCCGGGTAAGGTTGCCCAGGCAAAGGGTTTCACGGGGAACGACCGCTCTATCCTGGTTTCAGCCGACGGCCACGTGCTGGACGGCCACCACCAGTGGATGAGCAAATTGGAGGCCGGCGAACCGGTCAAGGTCATCCGCCTGGACGCGCCCATCAAGCAGCTTCTGGAAACCGTCAAAGAGTTCCCAAGCGCTGAAGTATCTGCCGGCGCTACCGCGGCAACACCAGATGCTCCGAAGCTGTCGGCCCGGCAGGTCGCGCTGGCCGCCGAGCGAGACCGCATTGAAGCCAAGCGTGCCGAGCGCAAGGCTGCGCGCGCCGAGATCGCCAAGGCACCGGAAGGCCTGAGCGTGGGCATGATGCCAAACAGCGCCGAGCCGGTCACCGTCAAAGACGGCGTGGTCTACGTCGGCAAGTACCCGGCCCAGAACTATGAGACCGGCGACGACGTGACAGTGCCCGCCGGCGCCAGCGATGACCAGATTCGCAAGGCGCTGCTCGACTCCGGCGCGCTGGGCAAAAAAGCCCGTATTTTTGGCGCATCAAATCAGGCTCCAGCCCATACGATACCTGCGCAGGATGCTACTGTTTCGATAGCACCTGATGCCGCTGCCCAACGGGCGGAATTCGCCGCCAGCGAGAAAGCGCGCAAGGTTCCCGGCAACGCCGCGCGCACACGCGCCAACGAGGCAAACCCGTTCAAGGCATTCCTGGGCAAGCACGGAATCAGCAACGCGCTGGCCAACGAGTTCGCGCCTGGCCGCAAAGAGCGGCAGGCAGCCATGGTGCAGGGCTACGGCCCGGTGTTCCGCAAGTCCGGCCTGCAGCTGGACGAGCTGGCGCAGCGCGCGGTGGAGGAGGGCTTCCTGCTTGAAGCCGACGAAGCGAAACTCCAGAACCTGATCCTTGACGCCCTGCGTGGCAAGCGGATAATCGCCCAGTACGCCGAGGGTGTGGCGGAAGACGAAATGCAGGCCCGCATGGATGCCGCCGAGGAATTCGCCCGGCAACTCCCTGACGACGTCCTGGAGGACCTGGACGCAGGCATTCCGTTCAACGACACAACCAGCAACACCAGCACCGAGGACGCCATGCGCGCGCTCGGCTTCACCGACCAGGAGATTCAAGATGCCACTGCCAGCCAATCCCAAAGCCCGGGCCAAGGTAGCGAAAGCCGTGGCCGAACTGATGAAACTGCCAAAAACGCAGCGCAAGGCCGTGGCGAAGAAGGAAATGCAGCGCCGCGGGATGACGCCGAAGGGCTGAAGCCAACCAACAGCCTGGCGCGCACGGCCAGCTGGGTTATTCGTGAGAAGTCCACCGGCAACGTCATCCTGGAGACGTTTGACCGCAAGAAGGTCGATGCGCTCAACACCGAAAAATACGAGGCCGTCCCCATCGGCGAGTACCTGGGCGGGCTCAACCGTGCCACGGAACCAGCCGGCCTGACCGCGCCCACCAAGGAGGATGTGCTGGCCCAGCAGCAGCGTGCGGGCGACGGCGCCAAAGCCGACGCGAAGGCCGCCACCGCCGCTGACAACAAAGCCAAGGCCGACGCCGAGGTCAACGAGTTCACCCTGACGGGTAGCGAGCGCGCCGCCGACGCAGACCCCAACCAACAGCCGATGTTCAGCCGCGCGCCGGCAGAGCAGGCCACCGACATTCTGGACGCCGCTGGCGTGACCGGAAAGGACCGCCTGGACGTGCTCAAGGACGTGAAGGCCGGCACGCTGACGCCTGAAGAGGTGCAGGCCGCCTATCCAGCCAAGGACCAGGACGGACAGATTGCCATGAGCCGCGCAGCCACGCCCGGCCCGGTGCCGCCCCTGGAAGCCTTCAAAACCAAGTCCGGCGCTACCGCCTTCAAAACCCCGGAGATCGCCCTGGCAAACCCGCAACTGAACGTTCGGCAGCCGGGCGGCGGCGTCAAGCGCATCGACTACGAAATCCGTGACCGCGTGCTCTACGCTGAAGCCCGGGCTGACGGCGCAAGCGTCAGCGATGCCCAGGAAGAGTCGCACGTCGGCACCATCACCCTGGACGTCGATGCTTCCGGCGTTTTCAAATCCCTGCGCAACATCGAGATTTTCCAGAGCAAGCGCGGCAACGCTATGGCCGAGAAGGTGGTGGGTGGCATTGTCGAGAGCCTGCCGGCGGGCGCGAAGCTGCACATCCACGACATCCTGCCCACGGCCACGGGCTTCTGGGATAAGATGGGCGCGTCGTTTCCCCGGTCCGAAGACTTCATGGAGGCGAACCTTTCGCCCCAACAATTCAGGAACGCATATGACACCCGAAAAAGTACTCAAGGAACGCGAGGACAACCGCAAGAGTCACGCGCGACCACGGACACCGGAACAGACGGCGGACGTCGAGGAAATGATGGAAACGCTGTATCAGCAGGACCTCAAGCAGCAGTCCGCAACCCCAGCACAGTAGACCGCGTCCAGGCGGCCGTCGCCGAACTCATCGGCGGCAAGCAACTGCCCAACAAGCTGGGCCGCGTGGTGGCCACCACCGCCAGCGAGATTAAAGCCTACTGGGAACCTCAGATTGGTTTGAACGTCCAGCTATCCGCTGACGAAAAGGCCGGCGCTGCCCAGGCCTTCTACGACCCCCGCACCAAAACCGTCTTCCTGATCGCCGACCACATCCCTACCGGCGACGAACAGGCCGTAGCCGCGCACGAGCTCATGCACAAGCACGGCCAGACCGTGCTGGGCGCTGAAGGCTGGGAAAAACTGCACGACACCATCAACGGCTGGGCCAATGCGGAAGAGGACAGCGACGAGCGCGCGGTGTACACCTACGCCCGCCGGCAGGTTGAAGCCGTGGGCACCGAGCTTTCCAGCCAGGAGATGTTCCCCTACGCCGTGGAAGCCGCCATCAAGATGGGCGTGAAGCCGTCGCTGATCGCCAAGAAGGGAACTGTCGCGCGCTGGCTGGGCTCCGTGAAGTTCGCCATGCAGCAGGCCTGGGGCAAGGTCACGGGCAAGCCTGAAACGTTCAAGACGCAGGACCTGGTGGACCTAGCCTTCGGTATTGCGCAGATGGAGAACCCGGAGAGCGCGGCGGCCATTGGACGCCTGGAGTCCGAGCGCACCGACCCATTGAGTACACCGGCCTTTAAGGCGTGGTTCGAAGGGTCAAAAGTTGTCGATGCCAAAGGTAAGCCGCTGCGCGTATTTCATGGCACGACCGCAGACTTTACGGAATTTCAAAAGGAGCGGGCCAATCCAGAATCAGACATGGGCGCAGGTTTCTATTTCACCAATATGTCCAGCGACGTTGAGGCCAACTACGCCGGTGAAGGCCCTGACTTGACTAACAAGATTGAACGTCGAGCCGAGCAAATTGAGCGGGAATTGGAGGATTCTGCCGAGCCTGTTGATATGGACAAAGCCCGCGCACTGGCCAGAAAAGAGTTCAGCGAACATGCTGGCGCAACCATGCCCGTGTATCTGGCGATCAAAAACCCAGTTGTCATCGGCGGCAAGAACGAAACCGTCTTCGGGTTCGAACAACCATACGATGAGGAAACAGACGACTATGGCGAGGAAACCGGAACGCTTGTCGACGTGCTGATGGCTCTACAGCGCATGGGCTATGACGACATGAATTACGGGCAAATCGCCGAGGACTTGAGCGATGCGATGGGCGACGGCGGCATCAAGGCTTCCGAGCTCATTGATAAGCTCAAAGCATCCGAAGGACTGCAGTACGCAACTGACGAGAACGGCAATCTCTACAGCACCGAGATCATCCGTCAGGCCTTTGAAGAAGCCGGGTTCGATGGAATCATCGACAACACTGTCAATGCCAAGTTTGGAAGCGAACGAAGCACTGGCAAGAAGATGGTCGGCATGAAGAAGGGTGTCGTGCACTACATCGCGTTCGAGCCTACACAGGTGAAATCTGCGATCGGCAACCGCGGGACTTTTGGCCCGTCCAACGCAGACATCCGCTTCAGCCGCGCCAAGCCAGACGATGCCCAGCAGGGAATTGCCGACGCCAAGCAACCGACCGCCAAGGCCGAACTCTCCCCGTGGCGCGACGCCACCGGCCGCCTGCAGTTCGCGCCAGGCGCATGGCTGTACGACAAGATTGGCACAGCCTCCGGCCCGACGCTCACCCGCCTAGGCCTGAAAGCCGCCAGCCCCGAACTGCGCCGCCAGCTGCGCCAGATGAAGATCGACGTCGAGAAAGCCCAGGAAACCGCCGGCGCCATCGCCAAGGAAACCACCAAGCTGAGCGAGGCCGAGCGCGCCATGGTCTCCGACTTGGTTGAGCAGGAGCTGCAAGTCGGCGTCATCCCCCCAGCCCACGCCGTGAAGCTGGCGGCCATGATCAACGACGCCATGGGCCGCCAGACCGACGAACTGGTTGCACTGGACATGCTGACCAAGGACAGCGCCGACAAGTGGCGCGGGAAGTACCTGCCGCGCTACTACGAGTCCAAGTTGAGCGCCAAGGTGGGCGATGCCTGGGCTGACGCCATGAAGCGCCTAACCGGCCGCCAGTCGGTCATGAAGGGCATCAAGGGCAAGAACCTGAAAGGCCGCGGGCTGTACGAAACCATCCCCGAGGACCAGCTCAAGGATTACGAGGCCCTGGGCTGGGAGGTGCGCGACCCCGACTACACGCCGAACCTGCCATCGGTGGACGGCAGCGTGCAGGTGTGGCGAGACTTCACGCCCGAAGAACGCGAGAAGATGGGCGAGATCCGCGACGCCGGCTTCCGGTTTGTCATGGGGTACATGCAGACCGGCCGCGACATCGCTGTCGGCCGCATGTTCGCCCGCATGGCCGCCGACCCCGAGCAGTCGTCCCGCCTCGAAAAGGAGGGCTATGTGCAGGTGCCCACCACCACGGTGAGCGGCACCGGCGCCAAGGTCTACGGAAAGCTGGCCGGCCGCTGGGTGCCCGCCGAGACTCTGAGCCAGCTGAGCAACATCGAGGAAAGCACCAGCGCGGCGTGGCAAATGTACCGCAAGGCCATGGGCATCTGGAAGGAGGGCAAGACCGCCCTGAATCCCGTTTCCCACGTGAACAACATGGTGTCCAACCTGACCATGGCGCACCTGGCCGGCGTGAGTTACCACCGGGGCGATAAGTACCTGGCAGCCGCGCGCGACTTCGTGAAGAAGGGCCCGATGATGGCCGAGGCCAAAGAGAACGGCCTGTTCCTGGGAACGCTCAGCGACACCGAGCTCATGAACACGCTGCCCGAGGAACTGAAAATCCTGGCGCAAAAGCAGGAATCCAAGGGCGAGAAGGTGGCTCGCACGGGTTTCGACATCATGACCATGTTCCTGCGCAAGCCAATGGGCGCCGCCTACCAGGGCGAGGACACGTTCTTCCGCTACCTGATCTACAAGGACGCCCGCGAGCGCGGCCTGGAGCCGCAGGAGGCTGTCGACTACGCCCAGAAATACATCTTCACCTACGACGACCTGCCCAAGGGCGCGCGCCGCATCCGCGACTTCGGCATCCCGTTCTTCAGCTACACCTACAAGGCAGCACCTGCCCTGCTGCACACGGCACTGACGCATCCGGTACGCATGGCCGCGCCGGCTGCCGTGCTGTGGGGCATCAACGCCGCGGCCTACGCGATCGCCACCGGTGACGATGAAGACAGTTGGCAGGAGACGCTGAAGAAATACCTGACCGACCCGGAGTTCCGCGCCAAGGCCCGCGAGAAGGAAAAGCTCGAGCGCGAACACCTGCCACCCTGGAACAAGGGAACGACGGCACTGATGACGCCCAAGACGATCCGCCTGGGCATGGACGAGGTCACGAAGCTCCCGCTGTTCATCGACATCAGCCGCATCATCCCCGGCGGCGACCTGTTCGACGCCAGCCCGAACGCCGGCGGCCTGCCGATTCCCCAGCCGATCACGCCCAGCCACCCGATCTTCACGACCATGGTGGCCATGCTCGGAAACAAGGACATGTTCCTCGGGAAGGAAATCACGGACAGCAACGACACCATGGGCGAGAAAGCGGCGAAGCGGTCAGCGTGGCTCTGGACTCAGTTGACGCCTGCCATCACTGCCGGGAACTATCACTGGAATAGAGGCATGAACGCCCTGGCCCAGGCCAACGGCGGCGAAGTGAAGTGGGTGCCTGACGTGCTGGGCGGCGACGCCACGGGCATCGGCAAGGACGGCAACCCTGTTCAGCCGAAGTACGCCGCGATGCAGACCTTCGGAATTAAAGTGCGCCCCATGGACCTGGAGACAGCCGAGGCCATCGAGGGCAGCATGAAGCGCAAGATGATTCGTGACATCGACGGGGAAATCAAGAAGCTGCAGCGCTACGCCAGCAAGGGTGCCATCAGCGAACGCACTCTTGAAAAGGAACGCGACAAGGCGATCCAGAAGAAGGAAAACCTGCGCAACGGCCTCACCGTGGATGGTAACGAGAAGGACTAAAGCGCCGCGTCACTGCCAAAAGAAAAGCCCCCGCGCCGTTTGGCTGCGGGGGCTTTTTTCATTGGTGAGAGCAGTTTTAGCGCTTCATGTTCATTCCCTTAAAAAGGTTGAATTGAGTTCTTCAATAAAAGAAAACCTCAATCTACGCCTCTCGCAGGATATGTCAACTACCGTCTGTCATCACGGTGCGGCGACCAGCACATCCGGCTGCTGCCCACAACTCATCGTGACCTGCTTGAGCTCCAAGTCCCGGAACACCATACAGCGCTGTTTATCAACGAAGTGCTGGCTGTCGGCGACAGGTACCTCGACCACCACCAGTTCGTTCTGTCCCACAGCATAGGTGCGCGGCACCGGCGGCACGGCCAGTTTCTTTTCCGCCAGTACCGCGCGCTCGGCGGGTGTGCGGTTCGCCACCTTGGGCACGTCTTGAGAACAGGCAACTAGGAGGAGGGCGACCAGCAGCAGGGGTTTGAGCATGGCTGGAATTATCCGCCTGTCTGCCCGGCAACACAATGCCAGGACCTCATTAGGCCCTGAGCACATGATTTACCGCCAAAATAGCTTCGAGCCCATACGGTGATTGCGCTGTTAGCTACTCTTTTGATAGCGGAACACAAAGCCAAAGCTGCGGATAAGACCGTTTGCGCCATTCCAGGTCCTTGACGTGCGCCGGCTTCTGCAGTCCTCGCACTGCCAGCATGCCTTTGTAGGCCTCCTGCCGGGCGTACTGCAGCTCTCCCAGCAGCGGCATTGCATCGGCCCCCAGGACGTTGGCCACCGGGAAGCGGTAGCGGCTGAGCGACCCCTCGCCGAACACCAGGTTGCCCACCACGCGCCGGGGGCGCCACCAGCTTTCCGGCATCTCTATGCCTTCCCGGTAGACCTCGTAGACCGTGTACATGAAGCAAGGATAGCGTGGCGTAAAACTATTCCGCAAAAAAATGGAGTCCCGCCCAGTTAGCGGGTTTGCCGGTCTCGATTTTTCAGTAATTGCGGAACAGATATGACGTAAGTCCTTTGATTTATAAGGAAATAGCACCAGACTCTTAATCCGTAGGTCGACAGTTCGAATCTGTCAGAACCCACCATCTAAGCCTTACTGGCATTGCGAAGCCCGCTCCTGAAAAGATAGCGGGCTTTCTTTTTGTTCCGCAATTAAATAGCACTGTTCCGCAAAACATTCAGCGCAGGGGCTGCACCTTCTTGCCCAATTTGTTCCTGACGTAGTCGTTTGTCATCGTCTCGGTAGTGTGGCCCAGCAGGCTCTGCGCATGCTTGATGCCGCCTTCCGCATCGTCAGCTTCCGTCGCCGCCTTGGCCCGCAGATCGCGGAACTGGAACAGATTCTTGTCGATGCCGGCGGCCTCGCGCGCGTCATCGAACCGGTTGCGCAGCATGTTGTAGGTCAGTGGCAGGCCATCCTCATTGACAAGGAGCTGCAGCGCGTGCACGCCCAGGGCATCCTTGAAGGCCTTGATTTCGGCCAACAGGTCGGCCAGCTCGCCCACGATGGCAATGCGCAGCATGGCGCCAGTTTTCCCTTGCTTCACATGGAGGAAGCCGTTGTTGATGTGGCTCTCGGACATCTTGCGCACGTCGGCCGGCCGCTGGCCCGTCAGGTGAGCCAGGCGCAGCGCAAACACCAGCGGCTTGACCGCCTTGGCTATGACCTTCGCCATCAGGGGGTCGTCAACATACACGTCCCGGCCCTCTTCCGTGAAGCCCTTGATGCCAGCGCACGGGTTCGGCAGATTCGTGAGCCCTTCCTGGCGGCCGTAGTTCCAGATGTGGGAGAACAGCGCCTTCTCCCGGTTTGCCCGAACGTGACCTAGGTTGGGCGGGATAGGCTTTGCTGCGCGCCCAGCCTTGATGCGCTCGTCGTTCTTCGTTACAGCGGCTGCGCGGACGATGGCGCGGCGGGTAGCGGCATGGACGTCGCCCGCATGTTCTTCTGGCAATTCGATGCAGCAAATGCGGTCGTCAGGTGAAGTCACGTCCACTTGTCCGAAGGTGG
>Ga0181339_1000036_pt1 | contig 48387 bp, 73 predicted proteins | sample Sp13VDMM110DD_FD_130101 | JGI IMG/M metagenome (GOLD analysis project Ga0181339, IMG submission 130101) | Freshwater viral communities from Lake Michigan, USA - Sp13.VD.MM110.D.D | ecosystem: Environmental > Aquatic > Freshwater > Lake | place: USA: Michigan | collected 2013-04-23 | reverse complement strand
CTGATGGCCGGTCAGGGGCTCGATGAAGCCGCGATCGTCGCGGGATTGCATCATCAGGATGATCATGTCTTCGACAGCAGCAGTCGACAGTGCGGCATCGACCGTGAGCTTGTTCTGCCACGTGCCCCCCGACATATTCGGATGGGCGACGTTCAACAGCGACACGCCGTCGCCGCCTGCGTAGGCAGCAGTGAACGCGCGGCTGTACACGTTCGAGGCGTTGATCTGCTTCGTTTCGTGGAAGGAGCGGCGGAGCTTCTCGACGCGGCCTTTGGTCAACTTCAGGTAGCGGTTGTCCATCAGCTCTTCGTGCGTGGTGATGATACCCAGGCCATACGCGGCGTTCGTACCGCGAGTCGTGAAACCTTGCTGCATCGAATCGAACATGATCGGCGCACCTTCGGCCTTACGCGGAGCGATGCCCAAGCCAACGGCCTGGACGTACTCTTCGTAATTCTTGTCCGAGGTCTCTTTCTTGAACATCATCGTGTGGAAATCCACGGTGCCCTTTGCAGCGCTGTCCCACCACGACTTGACACCAGGCCAGAGTCCTTTGGGGAAGCTTGCAGTTGTTTGTACGCCACCAGCCATGATATTGCTCCTTGTAGGTTGCTGCAGGGAACTGGATGTCCCCGCAGCTATTGTTGATTAGATGCCGACGGTGGCGCCCGAGAGTTCGTGCATGTTGATGCGCACGAGCCACTTGGCGTTGATCAGGGTTGGGTCGTTGTCATCACGCTGCACGGCACCCATGAGGCGCAGGTTCAGGGTAGCAGCAGTGCCCACCGAGGAGTTCAGCAGCACAGAGGCACTGTTCTGCGCCGGCGCCGTCGGGTTGGCGACGGTGAAGGTGAAGTTCTTCGACATCGAGGTCGCAGCAATAACCGACAGGCCGTTGTCCTGGATTTCGAACAGGACGTCAGGCTCGTCCACGACGAGGACGTAGTACGCCTTGGTCTTGGCGGCGGGGATGTTCTGCACAGCCAGGTCCAAGGTCGTTCCGACGAGCGACTGGCCGTATGGCGGCGACACCATGCAGGCAATGACGATACCGCGCAGGGCATCGGTGCCAGCCGCTTTCACAACACCTGGCACACCATTCGCATCGCTCTGCGCCAGGCTCTTGACGGCATCGCCGGGCGAGTAGATCAGGCCGTCCGTGGACGGGATATAGTACAGGTTAGCCGCTCCGTTCCATGCAGAACCGCTAAGGTACTTCACAGGGGAGAAGCCTTTGGGGGCGTTCAAGTTAGGCATGGTGCCAGTCCTTTAAAGGGTTTTGGGTTTTGGGAAATGGCTAGGAGCTGCAACTGTCGGCTAGCGGCGGAAGCCGGAAGTGACTTTGGTTTCGTAACCTTTCGGCTGATAACGGTCACCCGTCGAGCGTGAGGCAGATTCCAGAATGTCTCGATCCCGGCTATCTGCCAGATCGTTGATGCAGTGTTGAATGTCGTCCCAGATGTCCTCGGGACACTTCATAAGGTAAGCTCGCATCGCCTTACAGTCCTCGGTAGTACCGACGTACTTACTGACGCGATTATCGAGGTCACCGTCAGCCACGACGCGGTGGGTAACGCGCTTCATCCCGGCTTCTTCCGGGGTTACGAACTCGAAGCCGTTTTGCAGCAGCCGCTCGATGCGGGCATCGGAGTCGTTTTCCCAGTAGAGGTGCCAGCCGGGAATGACTGCGTTGAAGACTTCGAGCTTGAGCTGTGCGCCGCCCAGGTCGGTCCGGCGGCTGCGCGGGGATTCCTTGCGCTCGGAGACGTTGCGAACAGCAGCCGCAGCTGCCGCTTCTTCCGCCTTGATGCGACCCAGGTCTTCCAGGCCAACAGCGCCTTTGGACAGCATAGCTGGGGATTCATTTGCACCAATGATTTTCTGATCGTCGTTCATGTTAGCTCCAGTCGTAGTCTTTGAGGAATTGTTCTTTGGTCAGCAGGCCGTCAGCGACGAATTTATTCATCAGTGCACGGTCAGCCTTGGGGAGGTCGCGTTCAGTCTTGCCTTGCTCTTGGCGGCTGGCAGGTCCGCCAGCTTCCACACCGCCAGCCTTGTTGCGCAGCGGATTACCTTTGGGGAATTTATCCGGCATGTCAACTTCCATCTGGGCCTTGATGCGCTCCAGGAATTTACGGTCGACGGAGTGGTCACCGGCTTCGCGGAATTCCTGGCCGATGGACAGTGCGTAGGCCCGCATACGTGGGTTGTCTTTGAACCAGTCGTTGCCGTCAGCAATCCAGGCATTGAGCACGGCTTCACGTTCGGCGACTTCCGCAGCCGCAGTAGCAGCAGCATCGTCCGCTGGGACTTCCTTGGCGGCTGGCGCTGCCTTGAGCTTGGCCTTTTCTTCCTGCAGCGTTTCGATGCGGTCGTCGAGTGCCAGTGCGGCTTCGTCCTCGCCGTTGCGAATGGCTTCACCGCGCTGGAGCTTTGCAGCCTTAATGGCATCCGAGAGCTCAACGTCCTTGCGCAGCATAGCTTCCTTGTGGAAGGCCGCGAATTGCGCATTGGTTTCTTTTTGCGCGGCAAGGCCGGCTGTGAGAGCCGCGACTTGCTGTTCCAGCTTCTTGGTGTGCTGCTTGCCGCGCTGCACGAAGGTCGCGGCGTCGACCCACTTGCCGTCACCTTTGAACTCGGCTTCCGGCCGCCAGCCTTGTGCGCGGGCTTGGCGTTCCGTTGCTTTGTTGTCGGCTTCGGCGGCGGCAGAAGCGGCTGCGGCAGCGATGTCCTCTGGGGACTGTTCGCCGTCGTCGTCGCCCAGATCCGTGTCCAGGTCCAGTTCCGTGTCGGAATCGCCGTCGCCAAAGGCACACGGAGCTGTAACGCGCTGTGGAACCAGCATTGCTGGCATGAATTGCTTGATTGCTACTGACATGGCAGTTTCCTTTTAGGGCTATGTTTTATGCGCGCATTACTACGGTGTAATGCGCGCACAGAATTGGCTACTCGCTAACCAGCGGCGTAATAATGTCCAGATCGTTCACGAACCGGTACTTGACGCCGTCGCGTGGGCTGACATGGAACTTGCCGGTGAACTCGCCGATCAGGACACGGTCGCCCACATCGCAGTAATCGGTGCCCTTGTCGGACCAGGCGTCGCAGCCGATTTCCACCACGGTGGCCCAGACGCATTTGGATTCGTCTTGGGCAACGGTCTTGGCGGAGAGGATCAAGCCGCCAGCCGTGGTCGTTTCGAGCGGGTCTGGCAGCAAGAGCAGGCGGTGGCCGGTTGCACGGAAACCGCTTTGATTCGTGGTCTGCGGGCCCTTGCGAGCACGCCAGCCGGGATGCCCCTTGCGAAGACGCTGGACACGTCCAGTTACCATGAAGCCGCCTTCATGGTAAGCCGTCATTTCCGGCGCACGTACCCAATCTTCAGAGACAGGCTCACGGCCGAGCAGGTTAAACACTTCCCGCTGAAACATGGAGGTGGCCAGAGGCTGACTGAGGATAAGCTCCCCGATTTCAGCCCCTTCCGCCTTCACGCCGTTGCTCGTAATTGTCACTTTTTCGTAATGGCTCATTCTTCCTCCCCTTTTAGGAAACTGATCAATGTCTGCAGGATTTCCATCCCGCCCAGGGCTTTTGCATTCGCAATCGCCGTTCCTTCTACTGTCTCCTGCAGATACCCTTGACGGGCCCAGGTGTCTTTACCTTCCTCCACCCGGTTTTCCAGGTCTGCGAGGAACGCTTTCGTAGCGTCGAGTTGACGCCACTCCCGAACTTGCTCAGGTTTTACTGCCGGTGCTGGCTGGTTTTGCATTTTCTTCCTTCTTCAAGTCGTGGTTGGCTTTAATTACTGTCTGCATCAGGGACAGAGTCCCCAGGATACCATCTTGGTGCGTTTTTGCTGCACCAATCTGGGCGTTAATGGCAGCGAGCTGGTGTCCAATATCGACACCTTCAGCCTGCGCCAGTTCAAAGGTCGCTTTCGCTTCCAATTCGGTGATTTTCGAGGCGTTGAGCAGAGCTTGCACTTGCAACTCCGCGACAGCAATTTGCATCTTGCCGTGGAATTCCATTTTAGCAAGCTCCAGCTTCTGCATTTCGAGTTCCATCTTCGGATCGCGCGGCGGTGGCAGGGCCAGAGGGCCGGCAGGATCAGGATAGATGACATCGATATTCGGAACGTCGAACGCTTCGAGGAAGTTTTTCTCCACTTCGTAGATGTTGTAGCCATTGCCACTGCGAGCGGCATCGCGCAGCATCATTGCTTGCTGTTGGCGCTGGGTTTCGCTCGCCATGGCAGGATTTGCGGACGGTCGCACCGAGAACTTCCCTTTCTGGTAGTCGTCGCGAGCAATCATTGCCCCTTCACCTGAAACAAGGTTGAAGTATTCGACGTTGTCTTCCAGGAACAGGCGGTTCAACGCTACGTATTTCTGCAATTCCCGGCGGAAGGCCCGGTGCATCCTGCCGTAGATGCCGGAAAAGATCTTCATGCCCTGTTCGACGGTGTTGCGAGAGGTTTCAGCTGGCGTGTTCTGGCCAGGGCTCACGCCCGACATGATGTCCGTGCTGCCGCTGATGCGCTCGCTGTAGGAAACGAGCATACCGAGCAGCTGGAACAGGACGTTGGAAGGAGCCTGCACAGGAAGAGGCACGATGTTCTTGCGGAGGTCGTCGCCAGTGCTGTCGACAGGTTTCCACTCGAACGGGGCGAATCCGGTGCTGCCCCCTTTCATTTTCACTCCCCGACCCAGGAAGCCACCGGCCGTGTTCTGCATAGTTCCGTTGTCGATTAGCTGATTGACGAGGCTGTCGACTGCCGCGTTCATCGGGCCAAGCAACGCGCCCAGACCCAGGTCGTAGAAGCCACCATCGGGACTTGGGATGAAAGGGATTTTGGTAAAGTACCGCAGCGGCTCGATCCGCAAGATGTGATTGTCGCTGGCCTCGCGCAGTTTCTTGACCTCTGCCTTGTAACGGGCGACTTGCTCTGGGAGGTCAGCTGCCTCAGCCATGTCGGCTTCGAGCTTTCGCACCAGCCCGTCGTTTTTGCGGGTTACGTCACCCAAATCGTAGAAGCGAGCGACGAGCCGCAGAACTTGACCGGTTTCCGCTGTGACGTAAGCCACGTACGGTTCCTGGTAGCCGTCGCCGTCGAGGTCCAGCCACAGGTGCTGCTCCAGCACACAGGTGATGTTGAGGGAATCGTCAGCTGGAGGCGTAAGGCCTTGGATTTCGTCCTGGATTTCCTGCAGCTCGTTCGTCGAAGGGAGGTCTTGGCGAGTCGCGTCAACAGGGAAGAACACTCCCTGGCGCTCGCGCTCCTTCAGCATGTTCGGTGTCATGTCTAGTTCATGTGTCACGCGATTGGCCTTGTCGATGTCCTTGGTGTAGTAGTCGACAACCAGCTTCGCAGCTGGCACATGCGGTGACTGGTTCTTCCCCATTACAGGGTCGAAGAAGGTTTTCTTGAACGCGCAACCAACGATGCTGGCGGCGAACTTCGCTTTCTCATCGTCGTCCAGCCAGGAATCGTCGTCTTCGAGGAGCTGGAACGACAGGTGATCCGCGATGCGATTGGAGCGCTTGAATTCCATGCCGGAAGGGTCAAGCCCTAGCACATCGCACTTTGCGATAGCACGTCCCTTGGTCAGGATCGCAACCCGCGACAGGAATTGGAGACAAGCAATCGTTACCAGCGGAAACTTGATGTTAGAGCACCCGGCCCACGGGAAGCTCTTTGCTTCGGTAACTTGCAGCGCGAGCTTGATACCTTCCCCGTTTTTCTGCTCCCACTCCTTGCGGGAAGAGCGGTCGGTTCGATAGCCTTCCACGACTTGCTGTCCGAGCACATCGCGGTAGTCCTCCGGCAGCGCGGTTGCGATGTTTGGGGAGTCCAGCAGCGTCTTGAAGCTGAGCTTCGGAATCTTCACTTGGCTGTCGGTTTGATTGTTAACATTCTGTGGCTGTGGCATCGGAGTTCCTTTTAGTAGCCAGTGTATTTGTTGCGCCCTGAGGCTTCCGGCTTATCCCGGCGACGGCTGTAGAGTTCATCTTCATCGAGGAAGTCGTCTTCTTCGAGGATCTTGGCCATTTCCAATCCCCGGCTCAGCAACGCAGTGGAGTCGAATTGATCGTCCAGCACAGCATCGGAGTCGCCGGTAAAGCGCAAGAGCTCAGCCTCATACCCGGCGTACCATGTCCCTTGCTTGTTGAAGCGGCAAGCTCCTGCTTTCATCCGCTTCTGAAAAGAGCGGCCGTTGGTTTTCTTGTCATTGATTGGGAGGATGGCTTGGATGTTCAGGTAGATGTCACGTTTCAGCATCTCCGCGTTGAGCACGGGGGAGATGGCTTTCCAGATAATACCGTCCTCGACAATGAACAGCTCCGGCTCATAGCGAGCCTGGAGATCAAACATCTCTTCGACAATTTCGAGCAAGTCCCAGCGGCCTACGTGCTGGTCCTCGATATGAAGGAGGTTGCCAGCGCACTGCCCTCCGACAGTCATGGAAGTACGATTCGCTTTTTGTTTCTTGCTAATGGCGAAGTCGATACCGACGTTGATCTTTTTCGGCAGCTCTTTCTCGTCGTCGTTTTGTTCGATGAAGTCATCCTTGCGCAGGTAGGCTTCACTATTGTCGAAGGGATCGTTGAGGTACTCTTGCGAGTAGCCGCTGGAGTCGAACTGCTCGATGAAGGACTGACGAATCCCGCGCAGACGCTCTTCGCTGAACTGTTCCGGCCACAGGATGTCGGTGAAGTCATCGAACCCAGCGTGCGCACGGTAGAACTGCGTATGCCAGGTCTTGTCCTTCATCAGCCGCGCTAGCAGCGAGTCCTCGTGCAGAATAGTGCCATGAATTCGCAGTCGACCACCTTTGCGCAGTGCAGGCTTAAGCGCCCGATAGAACCATCGCCGAAACTTATTGCGACGCTCAATGTTCTCGACTTGTTCATCGTCTTCAAGGTCATCACAGACAATGAGTCCGGGGCGCTTACCCCGCCATTTGCGGCCCCGCATTTTCTGACCGCTTCCGCGAGCCAGGATTCGGCACTGGTGCCCATCTTTGAATTCCACGATGATATCCGTCTTGGCACATGTGAGGAAGCCCTTGATTTGGAAGTCTTCGATGAGGTCTTCATTGTCGCTGAGTTCACGGGTGATATCCCCCAAGAGCTCAATCGCCATTTCCTCATTGGAGCTTACGAGGATGACGTACTCCTCACTCCGGAAGAGGATTTCGGCAAGGATGTAATCCGTAGTAAGCGCAGTGGTCTTCGCATGGCCACGAGGAGCAGCAACCCCACATTGCAGCAGCGGCTGACAGTACAGCCCCCAGCAATCCCGGTGGAACTGCGGCGTCGGCTGCGCATCGTCATACTGAGGGCTGATGTAATGTGCAGCGAAGCCCTCAAGGAGCTCCGGGGTGATTTTTGTTTGCTTGAGGGCCATTAGCGCGGAATCTCATTGAGGGAAGCTTCGATCGTCCAGTCACGGGCCTCGGTACTGGCAACAATTGCCTTCGGCTTGGACAGCCGGCTGGCGAGTTGGTCGAGCGTCGGCGGAGCCACTGGAACTTCCAGCGCCATGCCCGGCGTGCCCATGCCCAAAGCCTTCACCCCAGCCGTAATCGCTTTGATAATCAAGTCCTCGCTCACCTTTGGATCTTCCAGCCGCTGCTGCAGCACCACCAGGGATTGCACCGTCATCGAGCGAAAGAGATCTTGCATTGTGCCGGTTAGCATCGGGTTGCTGATCTCGTGCCGGCGCGGCTCCAGCGCTTTCTGGAAACGGTCGCTGATCAGCACCCCGGCGAACCAGGACTGCTTGTAGCCGAAGTACGCTGCGAACTCTTCGTGCGTGTACTCAGGGTGCTCGACCATGAGCTGCACCATCGCATCGGGATGGTAGACAGGTTTGCGCTCGGCAGTGGCTTTCGCAGTTGCCTTCGAGGTGAACACCGGAGACGCTGCTGCAACTGGCACTTCCCCACCAAGCAGGATGTCCAGCAGCGCGTCCGAGTTCTCTTCAATTGTCGTAGACATGGCTTTACCGCTTCGGTGGGTTCAACACGCCAAGCCCGGCCGCAGCTACTCCGAGGCTCGCCAGTGCCAAGTCAGCACTGGCTTCCGAGGAGTTCAGCCGCGTCTGGATATGGTTCATGCTCTGCGTAACCACTGCTTCCAGCCGCTGGTTCAACTTCGCCTTGAGGTCGGGATCGAGTAGCTCCTGCCGGCGTTGCGCCAGCCGTGCCTGGAAGCTGTCACTGTTAATAACCCGCGACATCCAGCCCCGCGTGTAGCCAAAGCGCTCGCACAGCTCCACTTGCGTGACAGTGGGCTCCGCAATCATGTCATTGATGATGCACTCGTGAATGTGCTTCACCTTGTCGATTTGCTGTGCTCCTGCCATATCGTTCTCCTGCTCGCTGTGGTATGATGCAATGATAGTTCCTTTGACTGCAACTAACAGCAACACGTGAACTGACACGAGGAAGTAGCGACTAGCAAAGTGCTCAGTAATACTAACGGGTATAAGCCATGCGCCGTCCCTACTGCTAATTGCTGTTCCTTAATAACCATTCGGCGCGCGCATTACTCGCTAGTAACGTGAGGGCAGAACTAGCAGGACTGAGGAGAGGAGGGAGTAGACAAAGTGACAACACTCTTGTGGAAAATTTGCAAAAATCTCCCGAGGTGTATTACGTACATTTGCGCGGCCTGAGTTTCCCCCCCCCCCCCCCCCCTCCAATTCCAGATTCCCAGGCCCCCCCCCCCCCCCCCCCCTAGCAAGGAGCGTGCCTGCTACTCTCGACTCAGCCCCTCGGCGATTGGCAATAGCTATCGATAACGCACCAGCGTGCATTTGACATAACGCTCATTTCGCGAACATGGCGCTAGCGCGATAGGCAATCCCAATCGTAGCCAAGGGTTCCACGTGGAACATAGCTTCCAGCTATCACCTGCCTACTATCGATAGCATACCTCGACTATCACCTGCGAGGAATCGATAGCATTGACCGAATACCACTCGGTACAGTATTCGCATGGGTACACGTGCGCGGGCGGGATATTGGGTAGGGAACTGTGGTGCACATAGTACAATGCCCCCTCATCCCTCATCGCCCTCCCCTCCTGATTCCCACCCGTGCTCGTTGTCGGCGTAGCCAGCCGCGCCCCGCTTTACCCATTTCGTTATCACTCTGACAACACCGCTACGCAGCCTGGACTCGGCCCGCAACGATAGCCGCGCTCTATTGCTGAGCCGCTGACCATAGCAACAGCAGTCTTATAGAAGAGTGAGGCTGACTCTTATAGAAGAGTTGCGCCGACTAGCAAGATGCGTGCCTGAAAGGGGGAAAACGCCGTGGTGGCACGAACGCCGAGCGGCTGGTATGTTCCTATCAACCTGAGCCAGCGTGCCGTGACGAGCCATCCAAACCGGTTTGACGCGGCTGGCCGGTTTTCGGTAGCCTGGAGAGTGTCGGGGTAGTTCGGCGCGCACATTACACCGGAGTAATGTGAGGGCAAAACATACCCCGCCGGAGAGGCTGGAAACTATTTGCATCTATTTGATTGAAACCGCTTGCAACCCTCAACCATCGGCGTACAATGAATTTCATCGGCACACGACGTGCCTCACCGAACCGGAGTCAGCCATGTACGCATTTAGTTTTGACCTCTACCTCGACGGCGAATTCATCACTAATGTATGCATCCATGCCGCTGACCGTGTTACGGCATGGGCGGCATTGAATGGGCACACATGCGCCGCACGCATTGATTATGACGCCGTGCAACTGGTTGCTAGCGTAGTCGTGGCATGATCCTCGTCCTCATCGCATGTGCTGTAACCGGCTGGACTCTCAGCCGTCCGATTGTCCACCTCATTAACCGTTAGGAGTCTCCCCCCATGAAACACTACTACGCCACGGAATGCATCTTCGACCTCATCGCCGCATGCGGCCCGCAGGAACTCTACGCGATCCATGCCGAGTGCTCGACTCAATGCACCGAACCGGCGTTTGCCGAATGCCTGACTATCGGTGCCCATCATTACGCAAGCCTCGTTGCCTTGGATACCCTCTCCAAAGCCGGGATTATTGGCTGGGACGGCGAAGCGTATGACCTGACCGACTACGGCTATGCCCTCATCGAAGGCACCAAACACCGTCATTTGGAATACGAAGCCCATCGCCGCACCACACTAGGCTAAACCCGAACCGCTGGACTCTCACGGTTAGCCAGTGTTCCACGTGAAACATGAGGCTAACCGGGACAATCCTGCCCCCGCTAACAAATAGGAGCACGCATCATGCTTGAAGCCGATTTCAAAACCCGTGTACTCGCCGATTTCGGCATTGAGTACCGCACGTACAAAGCCAAGCTGGCCTATGATATGGTCATATGGGGCGATGGCACCGATGGCACGGTTGCCGGGGCTTTCGCCGGGCATAGTCACAATCAACGTGTGCCACATTTCGAGTACCACGGCTGGGTATATGCCCTCTCGCCGTCGGATGACAAATGGTACTTGATGCCGGATGGGCAAAGCGGCTGGCGCAACGGGGAGAACCCATTCCCGGCAATTGAGGCAAACGACTTCCCTACGTGGTAATTTCACCCCCTTATTAGGAGCATCAATCATGCCAATGACCAAGAAAACGGCCCGCGCTATCCTCGCATGTCAAGCCAGTATCCAAAAGGCTATCGACGTATGTTTGCCAAAGCTTACAGACGATGAGCGCGACTATGCCACCTCCTATTGGGCGGCGCACATCCAAGATTCTATCGGGGGCCGTGCCTATGGCGCTATGCCTATCGGGCTGGCACAAGACACTCTCGGCATTGAATAGATTCTCACCGTTAGGCAGCTCATAACGCGAGCCTAACGGGGATATTCTTCCCAGCGCACATGCGCATAACCGTAACCACTAAAGAGGCTCAATCATGGCAACCGCACAAAACAAAAAACTCGCAACCGCAGTCAGCGCCGAAATCGCTGGCCCTATCCTCTCCCTCACGTTCGCCAACGGCGAGCGCCTGACCGTTGATTCCCTCTCCCTCTCGCCGGAAATCCAGCACGCGGCGATGATGCACGGCTTGAAGCAAAAGCTCATCGATGCCGCAGCCATCGCCCGCGATCCTGACACCGGGCGCACCGCGACCATCACCGACAAATACAATGCCGTGCTCGACGTCTATAACCGCATCACGCTGCCGGAAGGTTCCACGTGGAACAAGGCCCGTGGCAACGGCGAAGGGGGTGGCAACAAGGGCGGCCTCCTCTTGCGCGCCGTTATGCGCCTCACCAGCAAAAGCCGCGCCGATGCTATGGCATGGCTCGAAGCCCGTTCCAAGGATGAAGTGGCCTCCCTGCGGAAGAATCCACGGATCGTGGAAATCATCGCGCAATTGCAGGTGGAAACGGCGAATACCACGGGCGTAGACTCCGATGCATTGCTCGATACCCTGATGGTCGGGGGCGGCATGGACGTTGAGGCCGACGACGGCTCGGAAGAGCAACCGGAAGAGGAACCGGAAGAGGAATTGACACCTGCCCCGGAAGCCCCTATTGTCCCATCGTTCCCCGCGCCTAAGGCCAAGCCACGTGGCAAGGGTAAAAGCAACGATTCGGCCAAGGCCTAATTCCGAACCGGGTTCTATGCGCACATTACTCCACTGTAACGCGCGCATAGAACTCCCTCTCACTAATCTAAAGGAGACTCATCATGCCTATTACCCGTACCAATCACCCGCTTACGCCCCGTTCAGCTTTCACCCCGGAGCCCCCTCTCCCCGGATTCCCTCTCGACATCGTACCTCACCCTGTTGTCAGCCCTTTACACGTTGTCACTCTGCTTCGTGTTTTCCACGGCGCATGTGAACAGGGCAACATGGCACTTGCCAACGAAACCTTCGTCACGTTGCGCGCCGCAATCAGCGAATACGCCCTGCACCATTACGACGCCGTGAATGAGCACCTCGCCGCTACTCGGGTCGCTATGGCTAACGCCGCCCCACAGCCACCGGAAGGAGCCTAGCATGCCCCGCATCCCCTACAGCAACGGCCTAGCGCCCGGCGTATGGACTCCTAACGGCCTGTGCACGCACAATGCCAAGGGCAAATCCGTCCCTGCCCACGCCCGCCATATCGGTCGGACTCTCGGCACGTACAAAGCGGCGCGCTATCTCCGGGCACGTGGCTGGAGCATCGAAGCCGCAGTGTACTATCTCGCCACTCCGACGACGCCTAACGGCAAACGCTAACGCGGGCCAGTGTTCCACGTGGAACACTCTCGCAACCCTCTAAAGGAACCCGCTATGTCCACTCGTGAAACCCCAATGCTGCGCCGTGTTGTTACTTTCGTTGCAGCCGAAATCGAAATCTTCGCTCCCGGTTCCACTGAACCATTCCTCAATGACTATGCCAAGATGCTCACCCGCGACACTCCGGAAGCGCAAATCGTTGTCAACCTCTTGTCCCTCGTCGTCATGCTCGCGGAACAAAAGGAAGTTGCGGATGCCCTGAACACTCTGCTGACCAAACTCTCACGCCCCGCCTAAAGGAACCCTGCCATGGCCACCTCAAAAACCCTCGCCGCCCTGCTTTTGCTGTGGCCATGTCTCGCCACCGCCCAGCTCCTCCCCGACCTCCCCCGCGCCAGCACCAGCCGGGATTGGTCCGATGCCGACACTGCCCGGCAAACCGCCCTAACCCTCACCCTCTACGCGGACTATGCCCAAACCCGCAGCATAACCCGCATCCCTGGCCTGTACGAACACAACCCCATTCTCGGCCCCCAGCCCTCCGATCGCCGTATCAGTGCCTACTTCCTAACCAGCGCCGTGCTCGCTTATGGCACCGCCCGCGCGCTCCCGGCTGGCTGGCCGCGCTCCGGGTTCCAGTACGGGGTGATTGCGCTGCAGGTGGCTGTGATTTTGCATAATAGGAGAGTGGGGTTGCAGTTCCATTACTAGGGGAACGGGCTGGGGAGCGGAATCGGGGGATTGGCCGGATCGCGGAATCGGTTTCCCGGCCCGGAATGGCACCGCCACGGCACGAACGGGAGGCTCCGGCTACCCTCGCCTACCCCCAGCACACAAACGCCGCCACGGGCCTCTATTCCATGCCCCGAAAACTCACCCCCAGCCGCGCCCCCTGGACAACTCCCCACGGCCAAATGCACCCCGTGTCGCCGTGCCGTGGCCCGAGCAATCACCCTCCCGCGCCGCAGCCAATTGTGGTTTGTTGTGCGCGTCAGCTGCGCTCGCGCCTGATACCGGCCAATAGTTAGGAGCCAAACCGGAGGCCGGAATTGGGGGTGGGGGCTGTTTTTAAAACCTACTGTACACGCGGGGGCATGACACGCGTGGATGACGCGGGCGTGTGCCTACGTGTGCGGGCGTGTGCACGTTGCTATTGCTAGTGGGTAGGAGCTGCGGCAAAAGGGCGTGACTACTGAGCCGGGGCATGGATAATGGGTTTTGTGCGCACATTACTCCATTGTAACGTGAGGGCATAACTCGACAAACTGACCCCATGAGGCTACTTATGACTACTGCAACAGCAACTGACGTCCCATCCGCAATGATGGCTAACTTCCCGCTCGACCTTCCAGCTGGCAGCTATATGGCACAGCCAATGGAAGCTCCGAGCGAAGTCCCGGCTGGCATGTTCGGCTTTACTCTCAACGGCACTTTCTACCTGTGCGGCCTGTCGGAAGGCACGACTCTCGGGCTGCCACTGAGCCATGGCTGACATCACTTTCCACTTTTCTTATAAGGCTTAACATGAAACTCGAACTAGAAATGGGGGGATTACCCCCCGGGCACTATTCCCTGACTCCGTGCAATTCGGGTCAGTTACTGGCGTCCGGCGGAGTCTACCTGAAGATATTTGGCTCTGCTTACAGGGCAGCTCCACTTCAAAAGCCCGCACAGATGGCTCAGATGTCTCAGCCCACACCGACCCCCACATGGCAAGAATGTCTGGGCACAGTTGGTGTCAGTGCTAGTTATCTTCCTAACTGCGCTTGTCACTATGCCAAGGCCTACCGAGCAAAGGACGCGGAAGAGACTCAGCAAAAGGAACAGAGCAAGCTGGACTACGCACAGAGGCAGATCGACGTGCTGATGGGACAGCTCAAAGCCGCCAATGACAAAAACGCCCACATGGACACAGTCGTTTCCGGGGCGCAAAAGGAACTGGCCCGAATCAAGGAAGAATTGGGAAATGTGCGGAAGTCTTGGCAACTCACAGAAGCCGCTTTAACCGTAAACGGCAATTCATTGATTGGCCTGCGGGAATCCATTCGTCAGCTACAGCGTGATCATGGCATCTGATACTGTTCCGGCCCCCGCCCCTACCAGCCAAGCCTACGCCCCGCAGGACATCATGCTCTTCCGCTCGGCCTTCCTCGCCGCTTCCACATGGGCACGCGCCACTGCGACCCCTACGGAACTTGCTTTCGCCCTCGCAGAGTGGAAGCCGGGCCAGACCATCGAACACGCCATCGCCCGCCAGCGCAGCCGCAGAGAACTTGACCGTCGTGGCCTGCTGCGCAAGCAAGAGCGGGAAGCGAAAGCTGCTGCTGACACCCTCTAACTGCCATTTCCAAACTGTTACTTCCTAAAGGAGAAACCGCAATGCCCGAATCTGAACTCCTCATAGCAATCGGCGGCCTAACCGCTGTCGGCTTTTTGATCCTGGAACTCATGCTCCCGGCAGAGTCCACCGGCCAACTCATCGCTACCACAGGGGCTGTCGTCGGCCTCGGCCTCTGCCTTTGTGGCCTCATCGGCTGCGTCTTGGAGCAGTCAGCATGATCGCCCGGCTCACGGAATGGCTGTGGCAACAGCTTGCGCGTCAGCTCTGCCGCCCTCGCGTGGTGGACTGGCTCATCACCCACAGCAGCGAATCCCCTTACGCGCACCTGCAGGACCCTGACGGCACCTACTACATGCGCCGATTCTGGCTGCTCAACCGTTACAGCTTCGGCAAAGGCGGCACACGCAAGGGCTGGCGTCGCTGGTTTCCGAGTGTGCGCCTGCATCACATCATGCGGCAAGACCTCGATCCGCATCTGCACGACCATCCATGGGAAGCTCGCACAGTAATCCTGCGCGGGTCATACCGGGAAGAGCGGTTGGCAGGCTGGGAAGAGCAAATAACAGGCTGGCCATGGGAAGAGCAAGTCCAAGCCCATATCCGCGACTACACGGAACACCACTTGCGTCTGCCCGGCGACACTTGCAAGCTCAACCTCAGAATGTTCCATAACATCGTCAGCGTCAGCGAGGGCGGAGTGTGGACGCTGTTCATCACGTGGAAGTATCAGGGCACGTGGGGGTTTCGGGTTAAGGGGAAGAAAGTGCCGTATCGGGAGTACCTGGGACCGGATAACAAATACGGCAGACCACTGCCGAAGGGGAAGCAACCATGAACATCTTTCTTGCTGTGTACCTTGCCGGCGTAGTGGTGTACACTGGCTATATGTTAGACGCATGGATCACAACACCTGAAGTGGCTCGGCAAGAACTACTGCAGGAACACGAAAGCTTTGGCAAGGTCTTTTTCTATCTGGTTGTCGGTGGAATTTTCTGGCCATGGGTAATTGTGTGGGCAGTGATCCAAACTGTTCGTGAAGGGCCCCCAAAGTGACCTACTACAAACAGCTGCACCGCCACGCCCCAGCTGAAGGCCTCATAGGGGATTGCTGGCGCACGTGCATTGCGAACCTGCTCGGGCTAAAGCCGACGGAAGTTCCTCACTTCGTCGGAGACACCTGGGACGGCCCAGCAGACAAGACAGCTGCTCGCAATGCTGCACAAGCCTGGCTCGCAAAGCGCGGTCTGATGCTGGTCGAGCTCTGTTTCGATGCCTACTGCCTCAACACCAAGGCGATGCTGCAGCCCCTCCCGCTCTATATCCTCACCGGGCAATCTTACAACTTCCCGGACATCTGCCATTCCGTCTTGGGTAAAGGTGCTTTCCAAGTCGTGTTCGACCCTGCTCAGAACAGCGAAGAGGGCAACCTAACGCCCTACAAATGCAGCGAGGAGCAATCTATTTACTGGGTAGAACTCATCCTCCCAATTAACTTAGCCACATTTCTGCAAAGTTCGGAATCCAGTACCTCTGCTTTGCGCTATAGTCATTCCATCGGCAACGCGATCCCGGACCAACAATCCGGCAACGATAAAAAGCCGATTCCGACCTCAACCGACCCCGCAACCCCCTAATAGGAGCCTCACATGTCCACCGATACCACGAACGCCGCAGCCGTAGCAGTCAAAACCCCTTCCATCACCGTCCGCATGGATGACGGCCGCGATGTCGAATTCGCGGGCAAACGCAAAATGATCAAGTCGCACACCATCGCCGGTGCTGACGAACCCAACGCAGGCGAAGTCGTCGTCCGCATTGACTTCGTCAACGGCGAAACCCGCACTTACAACATCGTCGCCACCCTGCTGCACAAGTTCGCTGCCCACGGCGCCGAGCAGAAGCTGGGCGACGAGATCGCAGGCGTGGTTGACGTCGAAGATTGCGTCGTTGCCATCGACGCGCTGCTGATTCGCCTGGAACAGGGCGAGTGGAACGCGACCCGCGACACGAATGGTATGGCTGGCGCCTCGATCCTGTGCAAAGCCCTGATCGAAATGACCGGCAAGTCCAAGGCCGACGTGATGCTGTTCCTGTCGAACAAGACCCATGCGCAGAAGATCGCCCTGCGCGGCAATCCGAAGCTCGACCCGATCGTCAAGCGCCTGGAAGCCGAAAAGGCAGCCCGCAGCACCAAGGTCAAGGCGAATCCGATCGACAGCGATGCACTGCTGAACGGTCTGGGCGTGTCGCCAGCAACGGCCGGCGAAGCGGAAGTCCAGGACGAACTGGCAGAAGCCGGCGCCGCCGAGTAATCGGCAGCAGCAACAGTACCATCGGAATGGGGAACGCGTCCCCGCCGGGAGAATCCCGGTAGCAGTCGCAGCTAGGTGAATTGAGCCTCCACCCCAGCTGCCCTAAAGCCCTCTCGGCGGTCGCTGCGGGGGCTTTTTGTTGCCTGTGCAGTTTGTTGGGAGTTTCACGCGCGCATTACTCCGGTGTAATGTGCGCGTGGAATTGCCAATTACTGAGTGAGAAAATTGCTGTTACTGAGAGACGCCGGAGTAATACGCGCGTAGAATAGACCTATTGGCACTGCAATTGTGCATGCCATGCTCACCATGAGGCTCTCAGCTATGAACACCCAAGTCACCCCCGTCGCTCCTAAGACCGTTAACCGCCTCACGCAGGCCCAAAACTTCCGCCTCTGCAGCTGGTTGCAGAAGATTGCCGAAGCTGGCGCGCTGACGCCATCCACCACTTACGAGGGACTGACGGTCAATGCCTGTGCTGAATTGGGCTTCCATCTGACCAAAAACAACATTGTCGGGGCATTCGAGGCGACTGAACTGAAGCTGCCGGAAGCCCCAGTCGCGGCGGAAGTGGCTATGCAGCGCCGCGTGCAGAAGCTGGAAGCGATGATGCGCATGCTCTGTGACGAACTCAAAGTACCTTGCCAGCTGTAATGAAAACCGATCCCCGCACAGCTTGCGCCAACAGCAACGAAGCCCGTGGCTGGGCGCTCCTCCATGACCTCATCGCGCACCCATTCATGGCCCTGACTAACTGGTCCTCCCTGTCGCTCCGGTTCCATGACTGGACCTCAAACAAGGCCTGGCCTCGACTCACCCCCACAGGAAAGCAGTGGGTATGGGAACGCCCGAGTGTCTTTGGCACTGTCGAAATCACTGCCTTCGGCAATCATATCTACAGCATCAAGCACCCACGAGTGCAGCACGCCTTCGTTACTCAGGCCAGTTCGCCTGATGCGGCGGTTGCAAAAGCAGCTGCGTGGTTCCAAATTCTTGCTGCCGAATTCGGTGGCGTGTTCACCCAATCCTGAAAGGAAGTATCATGTCCGTAGCAAATATGCTGGAAGCCGCTCGCATCACAGCGCCAACCCGGAAACCAGCTGCAGTGAAAAAACCAGCCCCTTCGCTGACCGCGCAAGTCAAGTCGCTCAAGGCCGAACTCAAGGCCACCAAGGCCGGCCTCGTAACGGCGCTCGATAACCTGGAATCTCGCACCAGCTGGTACGATGCAGAGATTAGCACGCTGAACGCTCAGTTAATCACTGTCCGTGCCAATTGCATCGCTGCCAAAGACCTCGTCACTCGCATGGCCTACACAGCCGTCGCTACGCCAGAAGCCATGATCACCGCCCTGGGTGAATACCGCGACAAGAACAGCGTCGACCCAACGACTGACGCAGTCATCCTGCGCCTCATCAATCGCCTGACCAATCTCGGCTAATCCCCAGCTCCTACTTCCAACTTCCTTTCAAAGAGGCTCACCTCATGTCCTTAGCATCCTCCCACTACCGCATTCCAGAATCCCCGCTCGACCTTCTGGAAGACCTCAACGCGGACCTTGCTCTTACAGCCGTCGGCGACATGTCACTCGACGCTCTCTTGGCCGAATCCATGGCCGACAAAGTCCGCAACGAAACCGTCAAAGCCTCCCGCTTCGCTCTGAGCAAAGGCGGTATGCCAGCAGCTGACACTGCCTTCATCCAGGCCCATGTCCGCTCGTGGGAGGCGAAGCGCGAGTGGCTGCCGCAAGCTGCGGTAGTGATGTTTGCACGGCAGCAATGCACAGGCTGCGGACAGTTCCACACGCAATTCCTCGGCTACTACCAGAGGCAGTCCCACCGCACGACAAAGGCCGATCGCTGGGTAGCCAGTGTCAAGCCGCAAGATGATCTGCTGCTGCGGGAGAGCAAGTACCAGGACTCCGTCGCGGAGATTTGTGAAGACTGCGCGGAACATGCCGGGTTTGACGTTGAGGAGGGCTGAGCTATGTTTAAGAAATTGACAGACAAGGTAATTGATTTCTGCTGTTCTTCAGAGGCGCTGTACGTTATCATCACCATTGGCGGTGGCGCGGCTCTCTGGATAGCGAGGCCTGTATGAACATCTGGCTACTCACAGACCCGGAGCACACAGGCTACGACACTTACGACTCAGCTGTCGTTTACGCTAACACCATTGAAGGTGCGTTGAAGCTCGGAGAGCCGATGTGCCTTCAAACCGCTATGCAAATTGGCACAGCGCTGGGCTTGCCAGAAACTGGTGTCGTTTGTTCCTCTTACAACACGAGGTAACGTCATGCAAAACCTGTTCCCTAAGACTAGTTGGCGGCCATACACTCCCAGTCGCCCTGTGCCTGTCGTCTGCCCTCACTGCAGCGGCCCCCACTCCCTTTCGCAATGCCCTACCTGGAGACTGAAATGACCACCGAAACACCTGAAGAACACATGCGTCGGCTCGACGCTCTTGCTGTCAGCCGTGGGCATAGCACAGGCCGGACACGCAGCCAGAACCTGACGAGGCATCAACAAGAGCTGGATGATGCCGCCGGGGTAATTCGCTTTGGGCACGGACAGCCTATCGCTGATGTAAGCGCGCCGACTGACGAGCGGGCAGCGTTTGAGGCTTTCGAAGTCTCGCTCCATGAGAAGTCACATAATCGCCCACTGACGGACGATGAAAAGAAATATGTTCTGCGTCCAGCAAATTCCATCCTAGCTTCAGAAGGCAGTCGTTACGAAGCGTGCCAAGCTCGCTGGGAAGGCTGGCAAGCCCGTGCTGCTGCGCCAGTGAGCGGCCCGACACTTTCGGCTGAGCCGTATGCTTACGTCACCACCGACGAAAAGATGTTGGCTTTTGCTGACTGCATCAAGCCAGAATGTCGCCATGATATGACACCTCTCTATAAACGGGCTGCGCCAGTGAGCGGACAGGGGGCGAGCATCGACACACCGGAGTTCCGTGAATTGATGCGGCAGGCTGCGGTACAAGCTATTAACGGCAACGATTCGTACCACAAGATAGTAGACGAAATCATTGCTTTCGTTGACAGCCTTCCCCGTAGCGAGGACAGCCGCGCCAAGGTGCTGACGGATGCGGAAGATCGGGCACGCTTGAACTGGTTGGAGTCGCAACTCGATATCGGAGCCATCACGATAACGCTTGGCGCAGTCAGTGCAGGCATGAACGCAACTTTCCTGGCATTCGGCATGGACGACGGTAGCTGTGCTTCCAGCGGCCCGGCTCGCAACGTTCGACAAGCCATCGACGCCGCCCGCCACATCACCGGCCAGGCTGACAAGGCGGAAGGGGCGAGCAAGTGAGCGCCATTCCCCGCGTATGCGGCAAATGCGGATCGCGCCGCCACCCTGACGACACCCAGTGCAAGCACTGTCACCGCAAATTTAGCTATGGACACACCATGACCACCCCCAATCAATCCGCAGTGAGCGTGCTGCGCGAGGCGCTGGCCGAAGCTGTCGCCACCTTCCGCCGCTACGAAGTCAGCCATCGCGCCAAGAACACGGACGATAGCAACGCGAAAGCCGAGGTCAACGCCGAACTGGCCGGACGCTTCGAGTTGATCCTCGCCGCCACCGAGCATGCAGGTATCCAGCCATCCGAGCACGACGAGCCGACGCACAAGAACCATCCAGGGCACCATGACGGCCATACCTGCGAAGCAATGGGCCAGATGCTTGGCGACTTCGGCTCGCAGCGCACAACGCCGGAAAAGGTCGTTGCTGCGATGCAGGGTGCAGCTATACAGCCAGCGGGCTTCGTCGGCCAAGACGCGCTGAAATGTCTGAAGGAATATGCAGACGGCGGCATGCCAAACAGCGTGCGCCTGTACAACGATCCTGTACCTGAGCGGGGCATTACAGTTCCAGTATTCGCCGCCACCGCAGCGCAACAGGCGAAAGCCGAGCAGGAGCAACAGTTGGCACGCGATTGGCCGGAGGACTTCGAACACGAGAACGGCAATTACATGTGCAACTGTTCAACGTGCGGGAAACGGTTTTTCGGACATAAGCGCCGGGTAACTTGCAAGCTCTGCGCCACTCCAGCCAGCAAGCCCGAGGCGGCCACCGCAGAGCAGCGCGCAGCGATCCACGCAAAGGTGCTGGCGCGCGACGACGAGGATCATTTGATCTGCCCGCCTTTCAGCAAGCCCGAGGCGAGCGAGTTGCGGGCGCTGCCGGAAGTGGTCACCATCAAACGCAATGCCACTTCCGAGCGCGAGGCAGTGGTAACGTTTTCTCGCATGGTAACTGACGAGGAATTACGCGCCTACGACCAACTGTGCCGGGACACCGCGCCCGCTAGCGTTTCTAATCCGAAAGGTATCGCCTAGCCGTTTGATCACTGCCCTACTCCGTGGTATCCTATCACCTAATCCATAACCTGCAAAGGAACTCCAATGTCCCGTCCCAAAGGCCTCACCCCACGCATCAGCAAGAACATCTCCCTGCCACAAGACATCGTGGCGCGGATGGAGCTGGAACTCTATTCTGAAGTCGACGGCCGGATTCCGATCGGTGCGCAGTCGCAGCTGATCGAAAAGCTGCTCCGCGAGCACTACAAGAAGATGGACGCCGGTTGGCTGGAAGAGAGCCCAGCATGATTACCCGCACCCTCACTGGTAAGACCAGATTCCGTGAGCATCGGCGCTGGTTCAAGCCCTCGCTGCTCATCCTGCAAGTCGAGGAACACCTCACAGGCTGGGAACCGGCTTTCCACGACGGCACTTCCGAAGAGGTGAACAAGTACCAGTTCCGTGATGTCAGCATCTGCGATCTTCCCGCGCCAGCTGCAATTGCTAGCTGGATCACTCTCAACAAATAGGAAACCACCATGCCAAGCACACGTAAGACCAAAGCCCAATGGGAAGCTGAAGTTAACAACGCCTACCAACAGGGCCGACTCAAAGGCATTTCCGAAGGCAGGGAACTGGCCTACAAAGAAGTTAACGGCGAAACCGCCAAGACCCGTTTGGATATCCTGCGCGGCATCGGACAAACCATCCAGGCTTGCGCCCAACTCGCAGACAACGTTGGCGGCTTGCGTTAAGCCGTAATTGCAGTATCGATCCAGGGCGTGGCCCTGACAGAAAAGAGAGCTCACAATGACTGACCAGCAAGCAGCAGCAGAACAATGGCACAGCGACCATCAAGAGGAAATGGCCATGGTAGCTGAACCTCCACCTCCCAACGGCTTCCCCCTCCCAGGCCAAGCCATCACTTTCAACCCCGAGCAGAAGCTCGCCCTCACTGCCCTCCTCGACTTCATCGCGGACCCCGACTCCTTCTTCTTCGTCCTGTCCGGTTACGCTGGCACTGGCAAGACCTTCTTGATGAAAGAACTCATCGCTCGCTGTGCCGGCTCCCGTGCGCAGTTCGCTTTCACCGCCCCGACGAACAAAGCCGCGAAGGTGCTTCGTGCCATCACCGGCCAGGCTTGCACTATCTACAGCTTCCTGGGGCTGCGCATCGAAAAGAATGGCGAGCTGAAGGAACTCGTTTCCGGTGACACCCCCGACGACCTGTCCGACTTCGACGTCATCTTCATCGACGAAGCCTCGATGATCAACAAACGGCTGATGGCTCTGCTCCAGGAAATTGCCAAGTTCCACAAGGTCAAGATCATCTTCCTTGGGGACTCAGCTCAGCTCCCACCTGTTGGCGAAGCCTGCAGCCCTGTGTGGGAGCTGGAATCCAAAGCCACCCTCACGCAGATCATGCGGTACGACAATCAGATCCTCAAGCTCGTTACAGCAATCCGCGATGTCATCCCTTCCTTCACCCCGAGCATCAACATCAAGTCCGACAACGATGGCACGGAGGGTGTCTGGAAAATGCCGAAGCAGTCCTTCAAGGAACGTATCTACCAGGAAGCGATGAATGGCACATTCGCGGACGGCTCGCTGGGCAAGGTCATTGCATGGCGCAATGTGCGCGTGGACGAATACAACGACCTCATTCGACGCGCCATCTTCGGCGGCATGGCTACCCCCGGATCGTTTCTCATCGGCGATCGTATCATCGCCACGGCCCCATGCAAGCGCGGGGAGGACTCGTTATTGAACACGGACGACGAAGCCATCGTTGAAAACGTCGTCGTGTGCATGCACCCATGGCATCCGCAATACCACATGTTCGAGCTGAAATGCCTGACGGAAATGGGCAAGACTATTCGGCTGATGGTTATCCATCCGAATTCCGTGGTGCAGTTCGCGGCGGATTGTGAAGCACTGGCGCACGCGGCCAGGAGCAATTCGAAGCTGTGGAAGAAATTCTGGGAGTTGAAAGACATCTTCCATGAAGTAAAGTATGGCTATGCCATCACTGCCCACCGTGCTCAGGGCAGTACCTACCGCGATGTCTTTGTTGACTATCAGGATATTCTCCTGAACCGGAATCGCCGCGAAGCTTTTCAGTGTTTGTATGTTGCTACGAGCCGGGCGCAAAAACGCCTGTTTCTGGCATGAAGCCGGCTCTGGGAACGGAACTGGTCCGGGTCACTGGCATCACTCCAGACTGGAAGGGGGAAATGCTTTTGCACCCGGAAATCTGCACTGTGGTCAAGCATACCCCTAAAGGGGTTCGGCTTAAACGGCCTTACGTAACGAAGCTGAAATTTCAACTGGACGATGGTGGACGCTATGCCAGTGCTACGTTACCGGAAGCCGTGAAGGCCTTCGAATTTAGGCGGATTCGGTACTGTCAAATCCTGGAAAATCAGCTGGAATTCGCCAAACAGGAACTGGAACTTACAAAGGCCTGGAAGCCGGCTCCACTGGTATCCGTCGTGGAACTGTAATTCCGTGCGTGACTACTGACACCGGCTCGGTTATATTAATTCCATGCGCACGTTACTCCGGTGTAATGTGCGCGTAAAACTCACCCACACCTTAAGGAGATTCAAATGTCCCGTATCCAGTCCACTCTCAGCGCCGCAGTCCTGATGGCCCTTTCCACTGCTTCCATGGTAGGCCGTACCATGCGGACGATTCTGCCGAACATGAAGCTCAGCCCTTACAGCGGCGAGATCACCTTAGCCCCCATGACCTACGGCTACAAAGGCAAGGGAATTTCCATGGCCCGCCAGAAGCGCGCCTCCACCAAAGCCCGCAACCGTGCCCGTAACAAGGCTCATCACTAACCCCACCGCCAGCTCCTGCTCCATGTTCGTCAATCTCCACCACACCTTCCAACCCTCAAAGGAACCTTCCTCATGCAACTCGACATCACCGCTTACGTCCCTGTGCAAGTCATCGTCGCCGGCAAAGCCTTCACCTACAAGTTCCTCGTCCCTGTCAGCTCCGAAGGCGGAACCGTACCCCTGGGCCTCGCCATCCGCCAGCCAGTCGTCGTCGACTTCGGCAGCAAAGGCCTCTGCGTCGGCATCGTCGAAAGCGTTAACCAAGTCCCAATCGACCCCAACGCCAAGTTCAAATACAAGTGGATCGTCGCCGCAATCGACCGCAGCAAGTACGACGCCATCCTCGCGGCTGAAAGCGACGCCGGCGCCGTGATCGCTGGCGGAGGTGCTCCGTCGATGGCTGCAATGCTGGCGTCGACTGCCAAGTAACCCACAGCCGGGCAGCTCCGGCTGCCCTTTCCTCACAGGAGCCCACCATGAGCAATGAAACCATTATGAGCAGTATCCAAATCTGGCGCCAGAAAGCCCGTGACGGCACGCTGACCGTCGCCGAAGCCCGTCAAGCTGTCGACGCGATTCGCAAGGACCGCATGGGCGCGCAGGTTGTCTCGACTGCCAGCAAGACCAAAACGGCCACTGCGAAAGCGAAAGCTGCCCCTATCGACAGCAACGCGCTGCTCGACGACTTCATGTCGTAACCCCCGGCAGCGGCTTGCCGCGCCTAGTCATTGAAAGCCAGCCATGTTACTTAAAGACTACAAGCCGGGGCATGTTATTTCCGCCCCCGGTTTCCTGATGCAGCTTCCTTACAGTGAAGATGTTACGTGGCATGTCCGGGAGCTTCCCGCTTCCGGGTATGTTACCCTCGGCCCTTGCCCTATTACCTTCACCGTTCCTGAAGGCTTTAATTGCGTTGCGGCCGAAATTTCTTCCATCGACGCCGCTATTGGGGAAGCCGCAGAAAGCTACCATCAAACGATGGCATCCCTGCGACAGCGTAAGGAGGCTCTCTTGCAGTTGTCGCACAGCAGTGACGAATCGGAAATTCTTGATGCCCCAGCTGCCGATTCCCCTCCTCAATCCTTCAAGGACATCAGTGATGACATCCCTTTCTAACGCCGTCGCCCAGCGGCCAATGTTTCCACACACGATCGACTCCACAATCCTGTCGGCGTGGCGTTCCTGCCGTCAGAAGATGTTCCTGCAATACGTGGAACACTGGAAACCTTTGTCGCAGTCCGTCCATCTCGTAGCCGGTGGAGCGTTCGCGTCAGGTATCGAAGCCGCTCGCAATTCCTTCTACGTCGAAGGCCACTCGCAGGACGACGCGCAAGCTGCCGGCCTGATCGAACTCGTCAAGAAGTACGGCGACTTCGAGTGCCCACCAGAATCCGCCAAGTCCCTGGAGCGCATGTGTGGCGCGCTCGAATTCTACTTCGACAACTACCCGCTCGGCAATGACGGCGCAGAGCCAATTACCCTTGCCAGCGGCCGTCGCGGTATCGAGTTCAGTTTCGCCGAACCACTCGAAATCATGCACCCCGTAACCGGCCAGCCGCTCTTGTACACGGGCCGTTCCGACATGGTTGCGCATCGTGCTGGCGGTATCTACGTCTACGACGAAAAAACCACTTCGAGCCTCGGGGCGTCCTGGGCTCGCCAGTGGGAAATGCGCGGCCAATTCACCGGCTACATCTGGGCACTGCGTCAGCAAGGGATCAAGGCGGCCGGTGCCATGGTTCGCGGGATTGCGATCCTGAAGACCATGTACAACCACATGGAAGTCCCGACTTACCGTTCGGACTACGAAATCGACCTGTGGCACGCCCAGACCCTCCGCGACATTCAAGCGATGATCCGCTGCTGGGAAGAGGGCTATTGGGACTACAGCATCGACTCCGGCTGCACGGAATACGGCGGCTGCAGCTTCACCCGCGTGTGCAAGTCCCACGAACCAGAAGCATGGTTGCCTGTGTACTTCGAGCGCCGTGTCTGGGATCCTTTGGCCCGTGCCGAAACCACTGTCGCGGCCTACGAGGAATCCTGGGGTCATGTCCGCAGCGACCCCTCCACCCTGCCAGTTCCCAAAGTCGCTATGAGCGACAGCGAAGAATTGCAGGACTCTTTTAAATCCCTTTTCCTGAAAGGAAACTAGCAATGAACACCCCGCCCACTCCCCGCAAGATGGAAGACATGTCGCATGAATACCTCATCGAAAGCGTCATGCTGCTGGAAGCCTACACCGCCGCCATGCTGCAAATGATCCTGACGCATCACCCGTACATGGGGCAGGCCGCGAACGAAATCGGTACTGAATTCCAGGCCCGGCATGCCGAAATGGATGCCAAGTACCCACGGACGGAAATCATCATGCCGCCTGGCCTGACGATCATCAAGCCACACTAGGAGCCACAGACCATGGCAAAAGCAATCGGGCCGTATGTGCAGCAATTCATTGTTGACGGCGAATGGCTGGGGGAAGCTCCGCGCGCATCGGAAGCCGTCAACGATCAACGGCAGCCGCCCCGGAGCCTTGGCATGGTCTGCCCTCACTGTGCGGAGATATGGGCGCGCTGCCCCGTGTCGCTGCCGGGCGGTGCTCCGAACCCTTTCCAGTTCTGGACAAAGGCTTGCCGGAAGTGCCCAACACCAAGTACACATGGTCGAGGTATCTACGGGAGCTTGCTGCTGGAATGGGAGCAGGATTTCCTTGCTAGCTGGCCGGACGCAATGTGGCTCCGGGAGCTGGCCTTACACCTTTCACTTTACCCTGAAAGCTAGCCATGTACGAATGTCACATTACCATTGAACCGCTGGATATTCATAGTGCCGATCCAGCCTGCGTCGAAGCTTTGGCCAAAACCCACCGGTTTAAACTGGCCAAATTACTCATGCAGAATCGTGAGGCTTCCACGCCAGAGCGTAGCATGTATGATACATTCATGACCGGCCACGATGATTGCTATCGTGACCTCGAAACACGAATGCTGAACCTAATCGAAGGTCTTTCCAAAAACGGCTTCGACATCTGGCGCTACAAGATCGAACTGATCGTGCTCGACAGCCGTGGCGGCGATATCTTCGGCGTTACAACTCCTCAACCTGAAAAGGCAATACCACATGTCTACTGAAACCCTCCCAGGCGTTGAAACACAACTCCAAGCCGCTTCCACCCTCCGTGGTGTCAACGTGCTCTTGATGGGCCCAGCTGGCACCGGCAAGACCACAGCCATCGGCACTGCAGTCGACGCCGGTATCGAGGTCTTCTACCTCGGCCTCGAACCCGGCCTGGAATCCCTCATCGGTTACTTCACCGACAAGGGCAAGCCGGTGCCTCCGAACCTCCACTGGCACGAAGTGGAATCGCAGAAGGCCTCGTTCGCGGAACTCATCCAGAACGCGACCAAGGTCAACACGATGTCGCTCGACACGCTGGCAAAGCTCGCCGACCCGAACCGCTCGAAGTACGATCAGTTCACGAAAATCCTCACGGCGCTGAACGACTTCAAGGACGACCGCACCGGCCAATCCTTCGGCTGCACCGATACCTGGGGGCCGAACCGTATGCTGGTGATGGACGGCATGGCGGGCCTCTGCCGCGCGGCGATGGGGCTCGTGGTCGGGGGCAAGGCCGTCAGCAACCAGAGCGATTGGGGCATCGCGCAGAAGCAGGTCGAAACCCTGCTCTTCATGCTCACCAATCAGCTCAAGTGCCACTTCGTCCTGATCAGCCATGTCGAGCGCGAAACCGATGCTGTGCTCGGCGGCACGAAGATCATGCTCAGTTCCCTGGGCAAGGCACTCGGTCCGAAGCTCCCACCGATGTTCTCGGACGTCATCCTGACCGTGCGGGAAGGGACGAAATGGAGCTGGGATACGGGGAGCGCCCTGGCCGATGTCAAGACTCGGAACCTGAAAGTCGGGCAAGGTCTGCCGGCGGACTTCGGGCCGATTATTGAGAAGTGGAAGTCCAGGGGCGGCCGCGCTGTGTAATTCCACGCGCACATTACTCCCGAGTAATACGCGCGCAAAACCCTCAACCAACTGAAAGCCTATCATGACTGTACTAGCCTGGGACGGCAAGATGCTCGCCGCCGACAAGCAATCCACCTGTGGTGACGCCATTGCAGCTGTCACTAAAATCTTCCGCTGGCATGGCCATGGACTCTTGGGCATCACCGGTAACTTTTCCATGGGGATGGAAATGATGCAGTGGCTCCGTGACGGGGGTGATCCGGCAACTTTCCGCTCCGATTGGCGTGATCCAGACAAAGGTCCGTGCCTCCTCTATATTCGGCTCGACGGCACTTGCTTGAAATTCGAGTCCTCCCCGGTCCCTTTTGAAGTAGAAGGCCCACTCGTCACAGCTGGTTGTGGCATGTCCCCAGCCCTGGCCCTTCTCAATGCCGGATTATGCGCCACGGAAGCGGTTGAAGGAACCTCAGCCGTCCTCAACAGCTGCGGTATGGGGGTGGATTTCCTCTACCTACACGTTTTGGAGAACTGACCAATCTCTACTTGCCCTCTTCCACCCACCCCGGCATCATACATTCTCTCGCCGCAACGCTGATCCCGGCCAGTCGCAATCGGATCAGCAAACAAACCTAGCCCTTAACCTAGCCCTAACCAGCTAACCTTTACAGTGAGTTTATCATGACATTTGACGCAGACAGCTTCCTCAACGCATCCATCCAAGGTTCCAACTCGACCAAGGTCATCCCCGTGCCAATCGGCTCCTTCCAGGGCGTTATTGAAAAAGTCACCCCCCGCCAGTGGCAATCGAAAGACGGCAGCCAAACCGGCATCTCGCTGGACGTGTTCTGGCTGATCGAAGACCAAGGCGTCAAGGAACACCTCGGCCGCGACACCGTCGTGTGCAAGCAGGGCATCATGCTCGACACCACGCCCCAAGGTGGTCTGGACATGTCGCCGGGCAAGAACGTCGGCCTGGGTCGCCTCCGCGAAGCCATCGGCCAGAACGATCCGAACCAGCCGTTCAGCTTCCACAACCTGCCGGGCCAGATGGCCAAGGTCGATGTGAAGCACCGCATCGACGGCGAAGATACGTACGCTGAAGTCAAAGGCGTGGCGAAGATGTAACTGGCTCCGGCCAGCGTAGCAAGCAGCTCGGCCGGTTCTCCGCGTCCTGCCGCAAAAAGCAAGCCCGGCGGCTCCTAATAGCCGGGCACCATTTCCCAGCCAACCCTTCAGGAGCACTAGCCATGGCATTCCGCTTTCTCATCGTTGACACTTCCGGCGACGTAACCGGCACCGACGACAACCCGCCGGATATTTCCGACAGCGACAGTATCGTCTGCATCATCGATACCGAGCAGGGTCAGTACAACAACGACGACCTGGACGACGAGCCGATCATGCAGTATGAAGGCGCCGACGACAGCGACAACGACAGCGACGAAGACTAAACCGCTGCTACCCCTTCCACCACTCTACAAGGAACCTTTCCAATGCCCACAATCACCCCCACCACTGGCCGTGTTATCCTGTTCGTCCCTGACTCCGAAATGGGTCTGGGCCATCAGGAAGAATCCCTGGCCGCACTCGTCTGCCGTGTCAACGAAGACGGCACGATCAATCTGGCAGTATTCGATCTGGACGGCCACCATCACGCCGTGCAGAACGTGCCGATCGTCGAGCTGATCGAAGGCCAGGAAGTCCCGGCCCACGGTCGCTTCGCCCACTGGATGCCGTATCAGCTGGCAACCGCTGCAGCAGCGGCTCCAGCGCCTGCTGCAAAGAAATAGCAACACCCCGGCCGCTTCGGCGGCCTGTTCCACCTCAGCCATGATAGCTACTTCAGCCATGCAAGCAATCTCCCTGCCGCGTACCACTCTACACCAACTGCCAGGGCTATTTTCAGCTCTGGCTTTTTCACTTCCCCTTTCGGAAAACTAATATGCAAATGCAATTCGCCCCTCGCGCAGCCATCGTCATTCGCCCCGACCGCCAGCGCAAAGAATTCGATCCGGTAAAGATTCAGGAAATGTCGACCGGGATCGAAACCAAAGGTCTGCTGCACGCCCCTGTCATGCGTGAAGAAGGTGGGAAGCTCATCCTCGTCGCAGGCGAAACCCGCATCCGTGCCATCGACAACATCTGGGCACTCGCCGGCAGCTTCCGCTACAACAACCAGCTGGTGCCGGAAGGCATGATCCCCTACGTGACCTTGGGGGAGCTCTCGGCACTCGAAGCGGAAGAAGCCGAGCTCGAAGAAAACATCCGTCGCAAGGACTTGACGTGGCAAGAGTCCAGCAATGCCATGGCGAAGCTGCACCGCATTCGCAGCGCCAAAGCGCAGTCCGAAGGCCGTGTACATTCCGTGGCTGACACAGCCATTGAAGTCAAAGGCCGTTCCGACGGCTCTTTCCAGGAAGCCACTCGCCGCGAGATTGTTGTAGCAAAGTTCCTTCACGATCCCGCAGTTGCGAAAGCGAAAGATGTCAACGAAGCCTACAAGATCATCAAGAAGCAAGAAGCGCAGCAAAAGAACATTGAAAACGCTGCCGCTGTCGGCACTACCTTCAACGCTTCCGTGCACAAAGCGCACAATGTTAACTGTCTCACGTGGATGGCCGCGCACGACGCAGGCTACTACGACGTCATCCTCACGGACCCGCCATACGGCATGGGCGCAGATACCTTCGGCGATGGCGGCGGCGGGCGCCTGACCAACAACGAACACCACTACAAGGACGACTACGACCACTGGAAAGCCCTGATGGAGGCGTGGTGCCCACTCTCCTTCCGCATTGCCAAGCCGCAAGCGCACGCCTACGTGTTCTGCGACATCGACAACTTCCACGAGTTGAAACGCATGATGCAGGCCGCTGGCTGGTACGTGTTCCGTACGCCGTTCATTTGCACGAAGCCCGGCTCGGGTCGCGTGCCGCTGCCGTTTGAGGGGCCGCGCCGCCAATACGAGACGTTGCTCTACGCGATCAAGGGCAAGAAGCCCGTCACCGCGATCTACCCCGATGTGCTCACCTCCTACGCCGACGCCAACATGACGCATGGCGCGCAGAAACCCGTGGAGCTGTTCGAGCAATTGCTCGTTCGGAGCGTGCGGGCCGGGGACAAAGTCCTGGACTCATTCGCCGGCTCCGGTACGCTCGTCCCGGCCTGCCACAAGTACAAGTGCGAAGCAACGGTGTTGGAACTGAACCCGGAGTATTTCAGCATGATCCATAGCCGGATGCAGAACCTGGATTCGATCGTGGCTGCGGATACTGTGAATCATGGTACGGCGGCGGATGGTGATCGCATGGCCAAGGAACTGCAGTCATTGATGGGGATGTGATGATCTACAATCGCTTGTCCAATGCTGAACTAGGTCGCTGGTTGGCAGTTACACCGGACGACAAAGCGGCGCAACAAGAACTAATGGAACGGAGCCGCTTCCTTATTGATCGGGAATCAGATGACCTCAAGGAACTTGAGTGTCAAATGGACGCTATGGAAGCCAACCATCGCAGTGAAATTAACAACCTACAATGGGACCTTGACGCGGCTGATGTAAAGATAACAGCTAACGAAGCCTTTGTAAAGGAATTTGCTGGGGTCTGTCGACAGATCGCCAGTCTCGTCAATCCACTCATTGCACAGGAGAATAAAATATGATTATACCTACCGGTCCCCACACTGCCAAGATCATGCTCGTCGGAGAATTCCCGCACGAACAGGACCTGCTCAACTCCGCCCCATTCGTCGGCGGCCCCGGCTACGAACTCCGCAAGATGCTGCAGGAAGTCGGCATCTACTTCGAGCATTGCTACGTGACGATGGTCATGAAGGACCGCGTACCGCAGGGCAAAGTCGAAACCATTATTGCAACCAAAAAGAAGGATATCACTCATGCCCACGTATACTGCAACGGGAAGTATGTTTTACCATCGGTCGTGGAGAGCTTGGATCAGCTCCGCGGTGAGATCGAGAGAGTCAAGCCAAATGTTGTGGTCACCTTCGGGAACCTTGCTCTGTGGGCTCTTACTGGTGAATGGGGTGCCGGTTCGTGGCGCTCAAGCATCATGGACTCCACACTTGTCCCTGGCCAGAAAGTTATTCCAACCATCAGCCCCGCTATGGTCATGCCGCAGTGGCGTCTCCGGCCTCTCATCGTGCATGACCTGGCAAGGGCAAAGAAGCAGAGCGCCGGCCCAGAGATACAGCGTACGGTTTACAACTTCCTGATCCGGCCGACGTTTGAGCAGGCTTGTGACTACTTGGAAGCGATGATCCAAGACGCGACCTTGTATAAAGACAACATGGGGCAGCGCCAGAAGATCGGCGGCGACATCGAAACCCGCGCCGGGCACATTAGCTGCATTGCATTCGCCAAGTCCAAAACCGACGCTATCTGCATTCCGTTCATGCAGACGCCAGGGCCGATGCCCCTCCTTCCTATCCAGGGTAAAAATATCTCTGATAAGCAGTACGAACACATGCTGCACGACTACGACGAAGCCCTAGCCGAGCACCAGGAAAAGCTCTCTGGTTACTGGGCGGCCGAAGAGGAAGCGGAACTCGTCTTCCTCATCTATCAGCTGTGCCAACTCGTCACGATTGTCGGCCAGAACTGGAACTACGACGCACAGTACTTCTGGCGCTGGTGGCACTTCATCTGCCCGTCTGTTAAGGACACGATGATTCAACAGCATAGTTGCTTCAGCAACCTGGAGAAAAATCTTGCTTTCCTATCGTCGATGTACCTGGATGATCACCTCTACTGGAAAGATGACAGGACCAACTGGACGGAGGGGCCAAAAGGAGAGGGGGAGGATAAGTATTGGATTTACAACTGCACGGATGCTGTGCGGACCCTGGCGATCGAGGAAGTTCTATGTTCAGTTGTCAAAGCGCTTGGCGTCCAAGCCGTCGACGACTTCCAACAGCGACTCGCACCACGAGTTCTGAAGACCATGAACCGTGGCCTGCGTGTGGACATGAAAGAGCGTCTCCGCTTCGCCATGGCCGTGCAGGGGGAAGTGGCGACTCGCGAAGACTGGATGCAGCAAGTCCTGGGCCGCGTTATCAATATCAAGTCCCCGAAGCAGATGGCCGATTTCTTCTATCGGGAAATGGGATTGAAACCGATTATCAGCAAGAAAACGAAAGGAGTAACGACAGATGACGAGGCGCTTCATAGGATTGCTGCGCGTGAACCGATACTGCAGCCGGTTACGCGTAAGATTGCCGAATTACGAAGCCTTGGTGTGTTTCATTCGACCTTCATACAGGCTCCTCTTGATACCGACGGCCGGATGCGATCTAGCTTCAATGTCTGCGGAACTGACACTTACCGATTCGCAAGTGCAAAGAACGCGTTTGGAACCGGGGCTAATCTTCAGAATATCCCGAAGGGGGGCGACACTGAAGATGAAGGTCTTGAGCTACCGAACATTCGCACGCTTTACATCCCAGACCCTGGCTGCACGTTCTTTGACATCGACCTGGACTCATCCGACTTACGAGTGGTTACTGGCGAATCCAACTGCCTGTGGATGCTGGACCACTTTGCCAACGGACGTAAGCCTTACGTTGAGGTGATGCGGGAATATTACAAGAACAGGGCCATGGACAAGAACAGCCATCCCAGGGAGTACGGAATGTTCAAAGCTCTCTGCCATGGCACCAATTACCTGGGAACTGCCGCAGGCATCGCCCCTCGCATCGGCCTCAACGTCCACGAAACTGACAACATCCAGAAGTGGTACTATGGCATGTGCCCAGAAATCAAGAAGTGGCAGGAGGACGTCAAGAAGCAAGTTACAAAGCGCCGCTGGATTCAAAACGTGTTTGGGTACAAGTTCCACTTCTTCGACAGGATCGAGGGCACAATTTTCAACCAAGCCGTTGCATGGCTAGGACAGTCCACTACCGGCTGCCTCATTAACCGTGCCTACGCCAACATCGACGACAACCTGCCGGAAGTGGAAATCCTCCTGCAAGTGCACGATTCCCTGGCCGGGCAATTCGAGTCCCATCATGGTGATTGGGCCTTGCGCCGGATCGTGGAAGAGTGCCAAATCGTGCTGCCGTACGAAACGCCGCTCATAATCCCTGTGGGAATTGTCAGCAGCAAATCGAGCTGGGGGCAGTGTGATTAAGGTCTATCATGTAGCCGACCCAAACAGAGAGGGGGTGTACATAGGTCGCCCCTCTCTATTCGGCAATCCTTTCCACATCGGCCAACATGGCTCCCGTGAAGATGTTGTCAGGCTTTACGAGGCATGGATTCTGGCCCGACCCCAACTCCTGACATTGATAAAGGAACGGCTGCGAGGAAAGTCCCTAATCTGTTACTGTGCCCCGCAGGCATGTCATGGGGACATACTGCTACGGCTTTGCAATCCTGAGAGTTCTACCCTCACGTTACTGGATAGTAATACGCGCATAGAATGAACTGACTCCGGGCGGCGCGTTCCGGCCAATCCGGGGATCAAAACGTAGGGGGGTAGAGCATACCGCCATTCAACGCAAAACGGGAGGGAATAGGCAACTATGTCTATTCCCTCCCGTCGTTTGTGGGGCCGCTATTTAGTGCCCCGATAACTCCCGCCACCTCTCAGCCCACCTCAATTCCACGCGCACGTTACTCCGCTGTAACGTGCGCACAGAACCCCACCCCTAATCCATCAGCCCTTCCGCCTTCAGCCTCGCTTGACAGGCCCTCCCTGTAGCGAACCCCTCTTCCACCCGCAGCGTCAACGCTTTAATATCTCGTTCAACGTCTGCTCGAACCAGCCGGCCGGCGGAATCTCCGCTGTCGCTGCTGCCGGTGCTTTCACTTTTGGTGGTTGTGGCATCTGGACAGATTGCTTTTCCGACGCGCACCCGCTCAGTAGCAATGCGATGCACAATAGGTTTAAGCTCTTCATTGCGTACCCTTTCGATAATCGTATTCGTTTCGGCCGTGCTCGCGGTCACGGCGACGTTATCCTGCAATTTGACAATCACGGCCACGGCATCACGCGCAGCACGCTCCCGAGTGGCCGTATCGAACCCCCGTTGCCATGTCCACCCATATGCCGCACCAACTCCTACGACAACGGCTAACGCGGCCCCTGCTTTCACCTGCCATGGAATAATCACGTAGTCACCTTTTCAGTCGTTTCCATCTTCGTCGTTGTCACTGTTCCGGCTGGTTCCCCCTTCGTTTCCGACATCAGTTTCGCAATCACCGGCGTGACCCAAATCCCACAGTAGAGACCGAAGAACCCTTCGGTCAGCGTACCTTTCAACTCCCGCACCACGATGAGCCATGTACTCACTGCAAACGCAATCATAAACACCAGCGCGAACTTGCTGATCTTGCCGTTGTCCATGATCAGATCAAACACGTTGAAGTCGAACCCCGGCTTCCTATGTGCTCGCCAGAAGGACACGACCACGAACCCAGCAGAGACTGCCAGGATCGTGAGCATCCAGTCCCAATTCAGGCTCACTTCGCCCCCGGACCCAGGAATAGCTTTTGCTCAGCTTGACGTCGACGGAGCAGCCCGGCCACTTCCTGACCGTTGTCGAACTTCCAGCGCAGGAATTCCTTCGCCGCACCGGCAATATTCGATGCGTTGAGCTTCGCCACCAGCGTACTCTTCCGAAAGGCATTGCCGCCGATGTTGAAAGTCAGCGAGCACAGTGCATCGAACTGCTCCTGCGTCAGCCACACACGCACGTAGAGGTTGACATCTTCCTCTGCGTCAGCCATGTCCTCCGCAAGCCATGCGTCCGCTTGCTCTTGCGAACAAGTGTCGAATTCCTTCACCCCGCCGGTGTGCCCCCAGCCGATAGTCCAGACTCCGCCACCGTCCTTGTAAGCGAGCAACCGGCAGCTCTCGAAGCTCTTTACGAGCTCCATCCCTGCTGTGCCCATTTTCATCTGTCGCATCTTCTTCTCCTTTGTAGTTGCCGCCGCTTCGGTTACAGTCGAACGTGCGAAGCCGCCCAGGTTAGGAAGCTCCCCAACACCCCCCCTACGCTGCCCATGATGACCACGGCTCGCCACCCACCCTTGGCTTCGTTCATAGTTTGCAGGATCTTCTCAATTTGCTCGGATTGGCGGGCATTGGAATACTTCACATCTTCCAGCGTGGCCTTCATGTGGGTGAACTCCGCCTTCAACACGGCGAGGGCGATGGCTGTTTCTTGATCAGGTGGCATAGCATTATCCATTAGAAAAGTGTCCGAGTGAGTTCGTAGGCGAAGCTATTCGCCCCGCTGCGTTCTACCCAAAATTCGATCATGCCGGGACCGGAAAAAGCAACGCCCCCGGCGGTCTGGATAAACGCACTATCACTGATCGTCATATTGGCATTGGTAGTGCGAAGCAGGATGCGGCGGCCGCTGGTTACACCAGCTACAAGGGTGTTGACGGGAGTCGCCACGGTTGCCGTTACTACGTAGAAATTCATCATATCTGGGAACGTCAGCACACTGGCAGCCACATTGGCTTCTGTGAGGGTAGGGCCAGTAGCATAAGTGATGGCCCCTTTGGAAACGTAAGGAGCTTCCACATCCCCCCGCTCCTTCATGCTGAAACCGTAAATGCCGTTTGTGCTCAGGTCATTTACTTTGAGAGTTCCGGCTCCGGTCCAAGCCGCGCGCGGGCTGTAGATATTCCCAATCGCAGTGATACGAGGGTCCGTTCCGCTCATCTTCAACCCGTTGACGCCTGCAGTGCCTGCGGTGTAGAGAATGGTATTGCCAATTACGCTTTTACCGTTACCGCCGAAGGCAGAAGAGGACTGTACATCAACTCCAATTCCATTCACCACAGTACCGATACTCACAGTGTTGGCTTCAAGCACAGAGCCAATATTAGTCGTAAGATTATCCTGGATCAAGGTAGCAAAGCCAGGGAAGATGAGGTTCTTGCGGATAGTGTTGTAATTGCCGAGGTTCTGAATGCCGATGCCCCCATCACCACCTTCGAAGTAGTTATCGCAGATTACCGTGCCCTGCACATTGGAGGCCAGCAGCACCCCGTTGTAGCAAAGGGATACTTCGCAGTCAGTGATTTTCGCGCTGTAAACAGTACCGGCTCCACCTCCTAAAGAATAGCCGGTCAACCAGCCTCGGGAAGTGTTTTTGCTGAACGTGATCAATCCGGCGTCGTAGTTGAGTGGGAAGTCGAAGCCAATCCCAACTCGCGCTGCGCCCAGACCGAAGGTCACGAAATCCTTGTTCATTACGTAATTGGAATGAACACTGGCAGTGGCGCCATACAGCAACTGGAATCCGCCACCGGTACTGCGCTGGTAGATCACATTGTTGTGGAAGCCGCCTGTGCCATACATGGAGTTGAACTTCACGACTGGAGTTGTCGACGACCCATCGAAACGAATGTAGCACACTTCGAAAGTGCCTTGATTCTGCGCGACTCCCCCCGCGATGTCGGTGAGAATTGGGGCATTCGTTACGCTCTTGAAGACAGTACCACCGCCATTCAACAGCGAGAAGGGATTGCCATAGCCTTGGCCGAAGAGCCGCAAAGCCTGGTCCCTCTCATCTACTACCAACACATTGCCGGGGAGGGTATTGCCAGAAGTCAAGTACCCCCCTGCCGGAGCGAACAGATCTGCTTTTGCCGCCCATGCTGCATCCAGCGCAGCTTGAATCGCAGCGGTGACATTCGTGGTGAAGGTGTAGGCCTTCACAGCAGCAACTTCAGCGGCGGTCATGAAGTCAAACACACTGTAAACTTCCGCGACTTTCGCGCCAAGGGCACGGGCGACAGCAGCGGCCCCCGGCTGCAAGTGCCCAATCGCGTAGGAGCCTCCACTGCCAGTGGTGAAGAAGAGGTCGTCGACCTGATTAAGCCACGCCGCTGTGATTGGGGTTAGCGGGCTGAAAGCAACAAAGCGGGAGCTCATTGGAAATCCTTAAGTCAAGAAGGCTGTGTTGATGTAATCGGGGATGCAGCAGTCCGGCACACCGTAGTCGGGGATTGCGTTATGGCCCTGGAGCATGCACTGCGGAGCCTGGAACTGGTCCGGAGGCTCGGGGCGGGACCACGGCACGGTCTGATCGTCCTTGACGCCCCGGACAAAGTCCTGCGGATTGCGCTCTTCGCGGTGACTCAAGCAGACATAGCGGCCATCCCATGTGCGAGTGCCCCGGCTGCTTTTTTCAATTTTGCCGCACAGGTCGCAGGAAAAGTTCCACTGGCCCTGGCGATAGTAAGGAGGATAGCTCATGCTCCGGTCCCGTTAGCGACAGACATTGCCTTGAGCCCGTTGGCAAGAGCAATTGCAGTAGGGAGGTCCACGGCATTGGCCGGGAGCACCACGGCAGCCTGCGGAGCCTTGCCATTGCACCCGAACTTGCCCACGACTGTGAGATCCGTGCCGACCGAAAGAGTGGTGCCGACAGTTAGTGTGAGAGTGACCGTGGCACTGTTCGCAGCGACGACTCCGCTGGAGGTGAGGCTTGTTACAGTCGTGACAGTAGCGTCGAGGGTCGTGAAGTTCGCGGGCGCCCCGAGGATGGCGATTCCGCCCTGCACCAGGGTCTGCTGCAGCAAGTCGAACCACTGCTGCCAGGCCTGGGCGCTGAAGCCGGAAGGATCAAGCGGCGGTGCTGGGGGGAGGCGGATTGCCATTTGACGCTCGCTGAAAAGAAATTGGGAGTTTTACCCTCACATTACTCGGGAGTAACGCGCGCGTGGAATCGAAAAAACGACCGGGGCAGCGAGCGCTTCCGTGCTTCAGCCACCCCGGCCCAAGACCGACGAGGGACTGACCGACAGTGACAGGAGCTGGGACTGGCAGCAAGTACAGCCGCCGCAGCCACCGGCTACCGCCCGGCCCGACAACTTGCAATTAGGGCTTGACACATACCGCCAGTGCACATTAAACTAATTCTGTTGACTTACCCCCCCCCTCGTCGGGCGGCTGGCAGTAGGTTGGGTGGGCTAGCTCCGGGCACATTCTCGGGACACTTTAACTGTTGCTGTTACTACTGCTGCTGGCTGCTACTTGTTAATAGGGCGCGGGTGGTTAGCTCCGAGCGGTAGCTCCGGCAGTCCGGCCCTATTCCATGCGCGCATTACTATTTTGTAACGCGCGCGCCGAACCCTCCCCCCGACGCTCCCCCGCATCCTCCCCCTTGTAAGGAGCCGGAGGCGAGAGTCATGTCCACCACTCCCTCGCCCTTTAACAGTTACCGTAACAGCTAACTGTTGCTCCCACTTCCTAATAGGGGACCGGCGCGTCGGCTAGTGGGCAAGAGCGTCCAGCACTGGCTTCACTCTCGCCTCCGGCTCCCTACTTGCGCTTGCTACTGCTCTTCCTCCACTTCCGCCGGGCGCGCCGCAGCCCCGCCACCCGCAATCCCCGCTTGCCGCGTCATCGCCATCAGCAGCAAATGCTTCAGCGTATCGGCCCGTTTCTGCTGCAGCCCCTTGTCCGCGGTCTTCCGCACCAACTCCGCGCCCGTCCGCAGCGGCTTCAACTCCGCCGGCAGCAGCAACCCGGCATTGACCAGCGTGCTCTGCAGCCGCTCGAACTCCGTCGCGACAGCTTTCGGCTCCTGATTCGCCAGATGCTTCGCCAGCACCTTCTGAATAAACGGCTTGCCTTGCGGATCGCGCGCCAAGTTCCGGGCCAGCTTCGCAAACTCCCTTTCCTGCCCGAAGCCCTTGTACAGAAAATGCGGCAGCTTATCCTTCGCCTCCGCCAGCATTTCCGCACTGTAGGCTGCCCGGTACTGCTTCTCGGCATTGCCCAGCCCGAGGCGCTGCGTGTAGGTGTTGTAACTCTTCTGCAGCGACTCCCGAATCCCCGCCGCAACCTGCTTGTCGATAGCGTCAGCCCCGGTAGCAACCGCACCTTCTGCCGGTTTGCCAAACTTTCGAATCTGATTGTCGACCAGCTCCGCGTAGCCTTCCAGCACCCGCGAGTTGCCGCTGCCCTTCGCACGGTCCAGCCGCAGCTGCCGCAGCAACTCCGCCGCTTTCGCCTTGGGCAGGTTGCCCATCGTAACTTGGTGCTCCAGCTCCTTTTGAAAAGCCCCGAATTCCGGTGTCGTGCTGAAGCTCTTGCCGCTCTTCACCCCTGCTGTCACCCCTTGAAACATCCGGTCGCGGTAAATCTCGCTCGCAGGGCGGAGTGCGAGCCGTGCCGCTTCGGTTTCCGCCGCTTCAGCCGCCTGTTGCTGCGCGGTCAACTTCGCTTTCGCGCCTGCTTTGCCAGCTGCGAACCCGGCGGAAGCCTGCTTTGCTGGCGCACCAGTGCCTGCAGCTGCAGCACCTGCCCCTCCCAGCGGAATCGCCTGCGCGAGAGGGTTGCCCGCTGCTCCTGCTGCCGTGCCCTGTCCTGCCAGCAAAGCAGGCTCAGCCGGGGCCGCAAACCCGCCTGGAGGTGTCCGTTGACCCGTTGCAGCGGCCAAATCCCGGCCCATGCTCTGCCGGCCCATGCTGCCCATCTCGCCAGTCGACGTCTCCCACGGAGCGCGGGGACCTGCAGCAGCCGCGCGAGGCCCCGCCAGCAGGCTCGGATCGGCCTTGCGCATAGCTTCCTGCGCTGCCATGCGGTTCTCACTGCCCACTAGACCATTGACATAGCCCTCAGTCCGTTCGCCGAACAGTTGCTTCTGCAATTTCCGTGCCGTTGCTTCGTTCAGTTGCCGGTTCGGGGAGAGCATACCGCTGAAGGCACGGGACGCGCCAGCCACATTGCCGTAGCTCATGTTGCCTACGAACTTCAGCATCTGGCCAGTTTCCTTCGTCAGGAAGCTCGCAGCAGACTCGCCGATGCCACTGCCGAGCAAGCTTGCCCCCGCTGTCAATGCTGGCGGAGCTCCGAGAGCTTCCCCCAGACCTTCAATCGCGCCCATCGCAGCCCCACCCCCCGCCCCTTTCGTCATGCGTTCCTTGAGCGGCAGCGCTCCCATGCCCTCACCCAGGCCTTTGAGCAGCTTCCCCGCAGCCCCCGGAACGAGCTTGCCAGCCGCTTTCAGCGCCCCCGGCAGCACCGCACCGCCAGCTGCTCCTGCTGCCGCACCACCGCCGATCTTCCCCGCAGCTTCTTCCAGCGACGTCTCTTTCGGGTCTTTGCTCTGGAACCACGTGGAAGGCGACCAGCCACTTGCAGCATCAGCAGCGGCTTCAAACGGATGCACAGGCACGCTCCCGATAGCATCGCGGGGTTGCTTGGCTTGTTCCGCACGAATAGCGTCGGCGAATTTCTGTGCAGCGGCAGTATCGCCAGCCGCATGAGCCTTTTCCAGGTTGGCGTAGAGTTCTTCAGTGTCCATTGCGCACTTCCTTTTTGATTATTGTTTGGCGGGGTAGAGGTTCAGGAGGTCCTGACGGGCTTTCGGAGTCGGCTCAGGGTCGGCCGGGGCAAAGCCAGGATCGCTGCTGCCCCCGCCAAGGTTCCCCAGCCGGTCCATGAAGGTCGATTTCGGCTTCCGCAGCTTGAGCTTAATCCCCTTCGCTTTTGCTGCTTCATAGACTTCAGCCGCAGTCGGGAACTTGTCGAAAGCCGTTTCCGCAGTTGTCCGGGCCTTGTCAAGCGAGCGCAGCTTCGGCACCGCTTCCAGCCGGGTCTTCATGATATCCGCAGTCAAGGCCATCCGGTAAAGAGCGGTGAATTCAGTATCGCCGTTGATAGGCTCCACCACTCGACGCGCTTCGCTGATCTGTTCCTTGTTCGGTTTGTACGGAGCCGCCATTGCTTGCGCGACTTCCAGCCCCAGCATCTGCACGTTCGCCTGCATCATCTGCACTTGCTCGTTGGACAGTTTGTTCGTACCGGTAGTGTTGAGGGACTTGAGGATCGTTTTCGGGTCTTCCAGGTGAGCAAACACTCCGATACGAGTCCCGAGGTCCATCTTGGACATGCGAGTCAGGGCCGCCCCGGCTTCGTTGGCAGCGTTGACTACCATTGTTGCTTGGCGTTCCGAGGTCGCGGAAGGTTTCAGGGTGTAGCCTTCGGAGTCCAGACCGCCGTTTGCGGCTGCTGCTTCCTTCGCAACGCGGGCCGCTACAGTCCCAGCCGCAAGTTCCTTCCGAATATCGAGGCCTTGCTGTGCCAGAGCGGCTGTTTGCTCCCGTGCCACTGCGCGATCCTTGCGAGCTTCGTCCCGGTCCTTGTTGCGCTCGGCTTCCAGCTCCTTGCGCTCTTTCGACCGGGCCTCGAACTCCCGCTGCTTTTCCATAAACTCCAGCCGTTTCGTACCCTTCATCGCGCCGAGGGCGGCTTGGTTGGCAAAGGAAGCGTATTCGGTAGAGCCGGGGAGCGGGATCGCCGCAGGGGAGATGCCAGCCGCAATGGCTTTCTGCACCACGATCTTGTGATTTTCTGGCGTAGGGGCTTCCAGTGCGTTTTGGGCAGCGACGGACAGCTCGTTCGTAGCGTCGGCTTCTTGCCGTTCCTGCTGGAGCTGCTCCTTGCCCGCAACGTTGATCTGGCCGAGGGCCAGGTCTGCCATCTTCTTGGCACCGTCGAAGTCGCCACGCTCGGCCGAAGCCTTGCTGGCACGAGCAAATTGCTGCGCCATGTCGGCTGCCGTGTCGCTACCGCCTTGCTTCAGCTCCGAGTCGGAGCGAATCCAGTCACCCAGAGCACGGTCGTTGGCAGCACTGCGTTCACCTTCCGCGTTTTTCTGCTTCGCGTTAACGACTTGCTCTTGCTTGTAGGCGATGTCAGCCTTTTTTTCGTCGAGGTCCGCCAGCACACGCTGACCTGCCATGTTGGCACCGACGGCTTGATTGAGGATTCCGAAAAAGTCCATGTTGGCTCCTTAGCCGGGAAGGGGGTTAATAGAGGGCACCAGCACCGCTGTAGCCGGAAACTTCCGTGCCACCACCATTAGCGCCGTTAGCAGAGCTTCCGCCGGTGTTGAGGCTGTTCCACCAGTTCTGCACGTAAGGGACGGCAGCGGTAGCCAGTTGCTGGTAGCCAGCGGCAGTGTTCGCTTGATTGGACTGGATGATCTGACCAGCGGCTGCTGGGGAACCGACGTTTGCGCCGGCAAGCTGTGAGAGGCGCGAGAACTGGTTCGCGTACTCGGTGGAGGCTTGACCTTGGCCGTAGTCCTGGAGCTGGGCCAGCCGGTTGCCGCTGTTCAGGAGGCCCGATGCAGCCGCACCGCGATTTACGGCTTCCATGCCCTGGTCAAAGCGCCATTTGTAGGAAGGGTCAGTGGGATCGAACTTTCCAGTCATGAGCTTTTTGAGGTCAACCTGATAGGCATCACGTTCGGAAGCGAACGGATCGGCAGCAGCCGCAGCCGCACCTTGCCCCTTGTTGGCGTCCTTCTGGTTCTTGTTGGTGCTGTAAGCGCCATAGGCAGCAATGGCCAAGCCCGCGTAGCTGAAAGGCATGTTAGGTTCCTTTTGCGATCAGGATCGCGTCGATTTTAGCCGGGTCGGTGTCGAACTCTGACTCGGCAACGGCATGAGTGCAGAGCCACACGATGTCGGTGACAGCGCGGACGCTGTGGGGGGTGCCGGCAGCAACGTTGATAATGGCAGGGGCTTCGAGCCACTGCTCTTTGCCCGCGACATTCAGGATAGCACTGCCTTTTGCAAGGATGCTGAAATGGCTGAAGGAATGGACGTGTTTGTGCACTTCATACCCGGCCGCAATGTGCGTTTCCTTGATGTACTGCCCATCGCAGAAATGGTGCAAGAGGGTCGGGGTGGTCATGCTGCCACCTGCGGGGCCTGGAAACGGCGGGAGTAATCATGCGTGCGCAGGCACACAACAAGAACGATGTAGTCGGTGTCGCCGCGGTTGGTGACTTTGTGGGTAGTGGTGTTGATGAAGCGAGTGACGCTGCCAGCACTTTCGTACAGGTTCTCGTTGTCCTCCGGCCAGCGGAATACGCATTCGGAGTTCGCTTCCAGGCAGATATTGAACTTGTCGTAGTGATCGACGTGCCAGCTGGCGTCACGATGCGGCAGGATTTGCTCCCCTGGGCGCACGCGCCACAGCAGGATGTCGCCGATGCGTTCCGCTTCCACGCCACGCGCGAGGTCGAAGATCAACTTCCGCAGCGCAGGCAAGGCATAGTAGGCTGGATACCAGATGGATTCGTGCTCACCGGTGAAGCCGGTGTAATCACCGGTCTTGGCGAAAGCTGTTTCGTCGGCCGCGCGCACCCAGATGTCGCTGGTGCCGGCATGGGGGGAGCCAGGACGCAGTCGGGCTGGATTGGCGTTCCAGAGCTGCGGGTTCTGGTGCAGCTGCAATCGCAAAGCGGAGAGTTCCGATTCTGGCAAAGCACAAATGGCGTGAAAGTTTTTCATGGTTGGCTCAGGTGGGGATTGGGGGATGTTTTATGCGCACGTTACTCCACAGTAATACGCGCACGGAATATCTATGACTTAACAACTATACTACGAACTACCCAGGTAAATCTCGAAATCAATCCCTTCAAGTCGCAGCGGAGTGTTATCCGTATGCAGCACCTCGAAGGCCTTGCGACGTGAGCGGCCCAGATTCCGAAGCTGTTTCCTATCTGTGGACATATCGACTGTACGGTAAGCAGAGTAGGTCTGATAGTCGTCGCTCGTGTTGCGTACAGAAACAGTAGTGAACTCTTGGCTCCCGATCAAGTTTATTGCGTCGAAGAACTTGTAAAGGGAGCTCTGGCCATCGTAGGGAGTGGTGCGCACACGGCAAGCGATTGCGACGCCGTCATCGCGATAAATGAGCGTGGAGGCCTGGTAGACACTTCCAGTTGTAATGTGCTGGAGGTAGTCACGGGTGCCGGTGTTGACGTAGAAGCCCATGGTGAAGTAGGTTTCTGCCACGCCGCTGGTCCAGACAGCCCAATCGCGTGCAACGAGGTCGCAGACCAGCGTGATGTTGAGGCTCGGAAGAGTCAGGACGTAGAAGCTGTGACCGGAAATCTTAATGCCGTAAGCGAAGACGGTGTCCAGAGTGCTGCGGTTGAGGATCTTGTCGATGAACGGGGTGCTGATCGTTACTAGCGTAAGACCTTGCAGTGCGCTGATGCTGCGGCCGCGTTGCTTCGACTTCGACATGAAGATAACGAGATCATCCATGGCAGCCAGACTGCCGGCGTGTGCACAGCCGATCAAGTAAGTGGCGTTGCCGGCGGGGAGCAAAGGACTTCCGGGCGCGGCGCCGGCGGCGTCGTAGAAAGCCTGCAGCCCGGTGTCATTGAAGGCGAAGCAGTAATTGAGGTGGCGATAGAGGCAGACACCCAGTCCGAGGGCTTGATCCGTGCCGATGAAATTGAGCGCTGTCCAGGTTGTGGGGTTGTCGATGCCAGATCCGTAGATGAGGCCGTTTAGTGTCATAACGTAGTAAGTTCCGTCTAGCAGAACAATGCCACGGACAGTGGCGGCTGGGTAGTCAACGTCTACTACCTTCGTAACAGTAGTGCCGTCGAAGTACCACATGCCTGCCGTGCTCTTGAGAATACAGATACGAGTTACACCGAACATAATGTCAGTGATGAAATCGTAGGGCAAGTCGGGAATGGTAGTGGCAGGGATAGCGAAAGTCGTCCCGAAGTCGATGTCGTAAATGACGTCACCGACGACAGCGAAGTTGCCCAAGAGCCAATGGAACATTCCCTGACCTACATCCGTTCCGATTGTACGTTCCAAGGAATAGCCGAAGCGCTTCACAGCTTCAACCTTGCCCTCGGACTCTTCCCGGAACATGTTCTTCATCAGGGAATCTTTGGTCAGTGTACCGTCGCGCGTAGTGATGCGCTGTGCCAGCGGAAGGCGGAGGTCGCTCATGTCCGGCCTCCGCCTTGGTTGTGGGCACTGCGGGTTGGAGTGAAGAAGACGGAAGCAGCTTCCTGTGCCTGCTGCCAGTCCACGAACTCCTCCATGTAGCGGGCGGCACGGCTGGCGACGCGGTCGAGCGTCGCATCACGCGCACCTTGCTCCATGCCGATTTCATCCGCCAAGCCCCACTTGAGCATTTGGAAGGCCTCTTCCGGAAAGTCAGGATTGTCCACTGCAAGGTTGAAGTCCTGCACTTGTCGCTGGATGATGAGGTGCAGTACCGTGGAAGCGTCAATTGGCGTGTTGTAAAGCGTCACGATGCCGTTGACGAGCTGCGGATCGTAGAAGAGCTGATTCGGAATACCCTCGGCCGACTTGAGGCCCAAGGTGTCGTAGTCATAGCGACTCGTCACGGTGAGCTGGACATCAGTGCCGGAAGCAGTCGTTCGCAGGAACGCATCGGTGACACGCAGAGGACGGGGGTGGCCACTGGCAGGACCGACCGGATAAGCGCTTTGCGCCGCAACCATCGGCAGGGTGATTTCCTGAATGCACCACAGCAGCAAGCCCTTCTTGACAAGGGCCTTGCACCAGATGTTGAGAGCCTGCGCGCAATCCGTGACGACTTGCGGCGGAATGGGATCGCCGATGCCGTAGACCTGCAGTGTGCGCAAAGCCGCTTCGATGAGCTGGTCGCGGTTTACGGTGAAAGCGTACGTGCCGCTGGTAGCCATCTGGAGTTCCTTTCAGTTGTTACTTGAGCCGGGGCTTGGTAGTTTCGCGCAGTTTCGGTTTCGGACGCAGGAGGTCTGACATGCCCCCGAAGCCGGGCTTCAGCCGTGATTTGGAATGCTGTTCGGTACGGGAGCCTGGGGGCTTCGTCGAACGTTTCACCACTGGTTTGGGCATCTGGGCCATGGCAGTTCCTTTACGTTTGAGTCTTGATGAAGCGCATCACGAGGGAGAAGGATTTGATGCCGACCCAGCCTTCGGTAGAGAGCAGCACCTTGCCGTTGACACCGACGCCGGCGTTGTTTGGCAGGCCTCCGAAGTCGTTATAGCAGTTATTGCCGCGACCGTTGTAGGACTGCAGCAGCACTGGTGTGGTCGCGTCCCAGAACAGGTTGACACTGAGTCCGTCTTCGACTTGGTAGTCGATTTCCTTCAGCCGCAGCTTCAGCGCCTTGAGCGCGCCGGTATTGTCGATGCCGGTCATCGTTGCTGGATCAGCCACCGTAGTCGAGGCTTGGTCACTGGTATCGAGGATACCGTCGACCTTAATCACCACGTTACGAGGGCCATCCAGCACAACTTGTACATTGAAAACGTTTGCCATGATGGCCCCTTGTGGTTAGGTCAGTTCGTTGGACACGGTCAGGTAGTCGACACGCAACGTGCGGGCAACAGCGGTCGAGTTCAAGTGACCGACAGACGGAGTCAGGATGGCCGTGGTAAAGCCAGCCGCTGGCGAGTAGCGGGCCACGAAGCCTTTAGGGGCATTGGCAGCCGGCTTGGAAGGGCCCGTGGTCGGGTTGATGAACGCAGCGACATTGCCCTGGCCATCGTAATAGAAGGATACCTCGATCCAGGTAGCGGCAATTGCCACAAGACCGACTGGAATCACGGTGTCGACGTTCACGCCACCGATGCTGGAGCGCAGGACCCAGGTCGCAGCACCCGTCGCCTTGAGGAAGTACAGACCATCGGCAGCGGCCAGCGGAGTCGCGCTTTGGATGATCAGGCCCGCGAAGACAGACGAGAGAGTCGCGGAGTCCATTTTCAGCCGGGCCTTGAAGAAGAGGGGCGAACCGGGCGTGATCTGGAAGCCGGCGACAGGCAACTGATGATAGTTGGCATCGGCAATGCCGGCGGTAGTGGTCGACAGCAACACGCCACCGCTTTCAGCAGCAAGCGCCGTGGTGCCAGTACCGACGAGAGTCGTGGTCAGGTCAGTCGCAATGTAGGTGTTGAATTCGTTGTGGTAGAGCTGCGACCACGAAGGATCAGGCGTACCGGCTTCCGCCATGGCCTGGTAAGGAGCGGCGTTGGTGACGCCACCTGGAAAATTGGTAGTTGCGGACGTGAACATGGCAGTTGGCCTTTTGGGTGGATAGTTTTATGCGCGCATTACCGGACAGTAATGCGCGCACAGAATAACAGCAAACTGCCCCGACTTACGGAGCGTTCGAGCCGAACAGGCCGCGGGGATTCGCCCACAGGAACACGTAACGCTCGTAAGCCGCAACCTTGTAGTTGCGGGTGTCGGAGTCGTTGTCTTCCCAGACGCTGAGCGTTTCGCGCTCTTGGTAGATCATGCCGTCCTGGCAATTCGTGGTGATGAACCACGGGCCGGTGCCAGCCAGGTACGGATTGCTGATCACGCCGCCGGACAGGTAATTGTCCGTTGCGATTGGGTTGATGTCGTTGTTCGCGCTGCCGACAGCTTTTTGCGTGCCCAGGATGCGACGCGCATTGAAGATGTTGTTCGGGTGAACGATCAGCTGATGGCCGGTCAGGGGCTCGATGAAGCCGCGATCGTCGCGGGATTGCATCATCAGGATGATCATGTCTTCGACAGCAGCAGTCGACAGTGCGGCATCGACCGTGAGCTTGTTCTGCCACGT
>Ga0181339_1000035_pt1 | contig 48920 bp, 69 predicted proteins | sample Sp13VDMM110DD_FD_130101 | JGI IMG/M metagenome (GOLD analysis project Ga0181339, IMG submission 130101) | Freshwater viral communities from Lake Michigan, USA - Sp13.VD.MM110.D.D | ecosystem: Environmental > Aquatic > Freshwater > Lake | place: USA: Michigan | collected 2013-04-23 | reverse complement strand
TTAACGTGTTTACGTACTGCTCACGGCAATGTCGAACGGCCGACGCGCCGAACGTCGACAACGCCAAGGCCGAATCAACCGACCTTGACGAATACCCAGAGGGCGTTTATTGCGATGCTTGCGGCGCCCCACTGGCCACCACGAGCCCGCGCGCATTGTTCCGCCTGGCCTATGCCATCGCGCGGACGCCGCAGGAACGCGCGAACGGTGATCACGAGCTCTTGACCGCGCGCGAATTGGCCCGCGCGATTCGAGCCGAGGCCGGCGATCTGGCCGAGCTCGTGGCCGATGCGGCAATTGAGGCCCGCGCCAGCTTTGGGCGCCCGCGCCGCAGCGTCTACCGATTGACCGAACCCGAGGGCGGCCGATGAGCGCCCGCCGCGACACCGCGCCCCGGAAGCGCCGCAAGCGCCACCCGCGCGCCACCGTGCGCGTCTACTGTGAGGCCAACCGCGAGGCCGGCCCACACGAAACGATCATCCAGTTTCGATTCCCCAACGGCAAGGCCGGCCGTATTTCGTTCGAGTGCCGGCCCGAGCAGGAGCACCCAACGATTGTGCTGTACCGCATGGACGCCGGCATCAAAATAGCCGCGCAAAACGGCGGCCCGGCGACCGTGACCGAACCAAGCCCACTCGCGCGCATGTTGCGCGCCGCGAAGACCGTCAACACCTAGCAGGAGCAGAAAACCCGATGACACACCACGAACGGAAACACCACGAACTAGCCGGCGCCGGCCCGCAAGCCGTTGCCATTCTCGCGGCCGGCGCCGCGATCTACGGTGGCCGCCTGGCCGCTTGGTTGATCGGAAAGGTGCGGCGCAATGGATAACCCACACGCGATCGCCGCCCTTGAAACCGTGATCGAACGGCTGAAGACCGCGCGCGAACACGCGATCATCGCCCACGCGCCGAACACCTTGACGAAGATCCGAAGCGCCATCAAGAGCGCCGAGGGCGCCGTACGCCACGCCTACCGCGCGGCCGGCGATCCGACGATGAAGCGCCGCCAGCTGCCGGCGTGCAATTGCCACGAGGCCCGCGACCTGGCCGCCGTGCGCGCGGTTCTCGTGGACCCGGCCGGCGAGTGGCGAGAGCTCAACTCGTGCGCGGACGCGATACAGGATATTTCCGGCATCGTCGGCACCACGCCACGCACGGCGGCCGACGGCGACGACGCCACCGGCTACGCCCTGATTGAAGAAGAACACGGCTCAGAATTCCCATGGATCATCCTGGGCGTTTACCCGACGCGCCACGAGGCCAACGAGGCCGCCGACGCGCGCCGCGAGGCTATCAAGACCGAGCGCCCAAACAAGACCGTTGACAACGACGACGAAGACGGCGACGACAACGGCCCGGCCGATATCTTCCTGTTAGTTGAACCCGTGGCGGTGTACCGATGACGCGCGACACCTTGACCCGCATTCGAGAGGCGCGCGCCGTCTCAACCCCGTTGATCGCCGTGGCCACCGCCGACCCGTACGCAGCGGCGGCCGCCCTGGGCGATGAATACGACCCCGAGAAGAACAAGAAGCAGACGCGCGAAAACGTCCCGCCGATCATTGGTTGGGACATGGTGCGCGGCTACTTTCCGATCAACGACCAAGGCCGCGCCGCCCTGGCCGCGATGTTGGGACCGGCCGATCCGCTAGGCTTGCCCGGCGTACGGCCCGACGTAAACCCCATCGAAGCCCTCAAGATGGCATACGAGGACCGGCCGCAGACCAACGGCGCGATCTTCCTGTATTGGGCGGCCGATGCCCTCATGGACAACGCACAAGCGGTGCAAGGGTTTGCTAACTTGCGCGACCCGTTCAAGGGCAACCGGCGAACCGCGATTCTATTCGCGCCCTCGTGGCAGTTGCCGGCGGCCCTTGCGCAAGATACGCAGGTGATCAACGACCCGTTACCGACCGTTGACGAGCTCACGCAACTTGTACGCGCGGAGATCGAGAATTTCGGCAACTCGAAGGCCGCCAAGAACGTCGACGGTACGCCATGGACGGCGCCCGATGACGACGCCATTGCCAAGGCCGGCGCCGCGCTGGCCGGCCTGGCGCGATTCCCGGCCGAGCAGACTACCGCGCTATCACTCCGCAACCGTCGCGGGCTCGACCATGATCTATTGTGGGATCGAAAAAATGCCTACATCGCGCAGACGCGCGGGCTCGTGGTGGAGAAGACGCGCGAGAGCCTGGCCGACGTGCGCGGCTTGGATGCCATTGTGGAGCAGCTGCGCGCGACGTGCGAAGGCCGCGAAGCGCCGGCCGTCATCGTCCGCTTCGAGGAACTCGAAAAGCAACTCGGAGGCGCCAAGGGCGACAACACCGGGGTATCACAAGACATTCTATCGACCGTGCTCACCAGTATGGAGGATTACGAATGGACCGGGCTAATCGGATTCGGCGTACCCGGTTCCGGCAAGTCCCTGCTATCGCGCGCCCTGGCCAAGTCCTACGATCTGCCGTGTCTCACGCTCGACCTGGGCGCCGTGAAGGGCTCCCTTGTGGGCCAGTCCGAGCAGGCTGTACGAAATTGCATGAAAACCCTGTACGCCATCGGCGGAACCCGGGTGTATTTCCTGGCCAGCTGCAACGGTATGGCCACCATTCCGGCGCCGCTTCGCCGCCGGTTTACCGATGGCATTTGGTTTTTCGATCTCATGGGTGCCGACGCCCTTGCACCGGTTTGGGACTACTACCGGACGAAATACGAAATCAGCGCCGACGACTTGACGCCCGAGGCCCGCAATTGGACGCCGGCCGAAGTCCGCAATTGTTGCCGCGCCGCCTATCGGTTGCGCTGCAGCTTGCAGCACGCCGCGCGGACGATCGTACCCGTGGCCATCGCGGACAAGGCCGGCCTGGACGCGATGCGCCAGCAGGCGCACGGCGCTTTCTTGGACGCCACCCACGGCGGCCCCTACCAGAACCCCGGCGATAGTCCCTCAGGTGTCGCGCCGGCAACCAAACGCCTGTACGACTAGGAGCCAACGCCATGCCATGCGACACCGTACAAACCAACACGATCAGCGTCCCGAAGATGAACCCGATCCTTCGCGGCCGCGCCCTGGGCGCCATGGGGATCGACGTGCGCGACGAGAATCAAACATGGTTCCGCCACGGCGGGCACCTGTACCGATTCGTCGGGGGTGAACTGCAATCCAACACGGCCGGCGATCTCGACCTGCAGAAGACCGCCGCCCTAGTCAAACAGCACTATTCGGCGCAAGTCGTGATCTATACCGCCAGCCGCAACGGTTGGCAGTTGAAGCAGACCGGCGCCTTTCAATACGAGGTATCCAAGTAATGGCCGACACCATGAAGATCACCATCCTGGACGATGGCACGATCAAAACGGAGACGGACCCGATCAGCGGCCCGAACCACCAGAGCGCCGAAGCATTCCTAAAGGACGTGACGACCCTGGCCGGCGGTACCGTGGGCCGGCAGCGCAAGGCCGGCAGCACGCACCAGCACCAGCACGCGAACGGGGTGATTCACTCGCACGAGTAGACGGATCGGCAACTGCCGAAACGGCCGCGCGCGGGGGTAGGAAAGCGCGCGGCCCGTCGTGCCGGGATTGGCCGCCCGGCGCCTGATGAGGGCAGGCCACAAGGAGAAAACCGATGACACAAGGAACGATGTTAGACCTCGACCCGCTTGACGTACTACGTGAGGCGATGCAAGAAGACCCGAGCCCGGCCGAAGCGGTGACCGCTTCGATCCTGCAAGCGATGGAAGACGACGCCGAAGACGCCACGCGCGCCAGCGCCGACCCCGACGAAGACGCCCCGACGCGCGCCGAGGTAATCGCGGCCGCCGTGGCCACTGGCGCCGAGATTGAGCCCGCGAATGATTCACCCTTCGAGAACGCGATGGCACTTCGCTTGGAGCTTTGCTGTTTTGGGACCTCGCGGCGTGGCGTCATGGGTGAAATCAAGACCGACGCCGATAAGGGCATGTTACGGCTTGGGAAGGCCATCGTAGAATCGGCCGCCCTGGATGCCATCCACAGCGCCGACGGTGCGATCCGGCGATGGCTCGAAGATCGCAGCGTGCCGGCGCCCCTTTTCAAGTCTGGTACGCGGCTCGTGAAATTCACATCCTTTGATGACGTGGACGCCAAGATTTTTGCGTACGTGTCGATTGAGCGCCCGCGACTCGTGGACCGCTTCATCGAGGATTGGCCGCGCGCGGTGGACGACGCCCGGCGCCGGCTGGGCCCACAGTTCGAGGCGAAGAACTATCCCGAGCCTGGCACCGTGCGCGAAGCATTCCGAGGCCGCCGGCAATGGCTCGAAATCGGCGCCCCGAAGGCCCTGCAGCGATTGAGCATCGAGCAGTACAACCGACAGGCCGCCGAGATCCGCGAATCGTTTGCCGAGGCGATGGAGGCAGCCCGCGCCGGCTTGCGGGTGAAGGTCCGCGACCTCGTGGCGAAGCTGGCCGAACGGTTGACGCCGGCCGCCGACGGCAAGCGCAAGGTATTCCGGGATTCGGCCGTGGAGAACGCGCGCGAATTCTTTGATCTGTTTGACGGTTGCGACCTCACGAACGACGCCGCCACGCGGGCGATTGTCGAACGCGGGCGCCGGCTCCTGGCCGGAGTGCAACCGGACGACTTGCGCGCCGACAGCGCCGACAAGGAACGCGAACGCCTGGCGCGCGAATTCGCCACCCTCGAAACGCAGCTGGACGCGATGATCACGACGCAGGGCCGGGTGTATGGCGAAGATTACTAACGGCGGGCTCCCGGCCGGTTTCGGCCTGGCGCTACTTGCGGCCGGTATCGGGGTGATTGTCTTCGCCCCGATGCCGTACACCTTCGCGGGATTCGTTCTCATGGCCGCCGGCATTGCGCCGGCGGCCGAAGGTTTACGCCGATGACGACACGACGACAGCACAGCCCGCGCGCGGCCGGGAGAGAAACCGCGCGCGGGCCGGCGATGGCTCGAAATTGGTTCACCGACGGCAACCGCGCCGCGCGCGTGGCCGCCTATCACCTGGACGGATGGACGCCGGCCGGCTTGCGGGCCCTCGCGGGCGCCATGCCGGGCACCAGCGACGCGGGCGCGCGGCTCCTGGCCGACGCGGACGCCCTCGAGAAAGTCTTAGCGGGCCAGAAATCGGCGGGGAAGCGATGACCGAGCAGCTTTCACTATTCGAACCGACGCCACCCCCGCGGCTGGATGACGACCCCGCCGGATGGGTGGCGCTTGGCGAATTGGCCTACGGAACCTACGCCGTGTACACCGACTACACCGCGCACGGGCAATCGGTGGACGCGACCGAGCACATTATTTTGATTGTCGGCCCAGACCCCAAGAGCCGGAACCGGCGAGAGGTTCGATTCTTCGGCGGGCTGAGGGACCGAGAGCATACGTATTTCAATATCGCGTTGCCCGTCACGCCTTACAAGGATCGCCACCCGAAAGCGGTGTGCTGTCACGGCGAATTCATCTTGGAGACGTGCGCGGAGTGTGACGCCAGCATAGGGAAAATCCGATGACAAACCACCAAAAGGAATTCATCAAATTACTACGCGCCGACGGGTACGACGTGCGCGCCTCCCAGGTCTTCGAGTGGTGGGCCGAGATGGCCTATTGTGCGATGGCCAAGACGACGGCGCCGACCCGCGAACGGGCCGACGAGCTCGAAGCGCGGTACATGAGACTTGTCGGGCGGGCGGGTGCCGACCGCGTGAAGCGGTTCCCCGAGATGCTGGCCCTTGTGGTGCGCGCCATGGACGAGAGCGATTGCGGCGACGTGTTGGGCCCGATCATGATGTCCGATGAGGTCATGGTCCGCAACGAATACATCGGCCAATTTTTCACGCCGCCCTGTATCTGCTCCCTGATGGCCGAATTGACGCTGGCCGATGACTTGTTCGAGGGGCGGCCCTTCGTTCGCATCGGAGAGCCGGCCGTCGGTGCCGGCGCGATGGTCCTGGCTTTGGCGCAAGTCATCCGGCGCCGCGGGCACGACATCACCACCGCGGCATGGTTCGATTGCGCGGACCTGTCGGGCTTGGCGTACCACATGGCTTTCATCCAGATGAGCCTTGGCGGGCTATCAGGCATCGTCCGCCACGCCAACAGCCTCACCCTTGAGCAGTTCGAGTACGCCATCACGGCGCCGTCGAACCGGTTTTACCAGACGCACGGGCCCAACGCCCTGCGCGATGCACCGCCGCCAATCGCGGCCGCGCCGATGGCGCTGCTGCAGCAACCAGACCTTTTCGCGGAGATGTTCAAGTGAAGCCATTCAACGATTTGACGGACCAGGAAATTGTGTCGCTGACCGACGAGCAGATCGCCCGGTACATCGATCTCGCCTGCGCGGAAGCCGGCGTGCCGTTCCTGCCGGAAATTCCTAGCCGACCGACCATGGCGAACGACGTGCAACCAGACCGCACGGTTCACACCGTCGGAGGGATCCACTTCGACAATCCCGATGACGCCGAGGAAGTCGCGGCGCTCATTGCCAAGAAAGACCGATGGGCCCAGACCTACGAGAACATCGGGGGCGAGTACGGCCACTTCTATAAACCCACGTTTGAAGCCGTGCGCGTCACCACGGAACGGATTGTGACCAGCGCGTACCGTGCTTCGAAAGGCGTCCGTGAAGCCGCCGCCGTCGCCGCGCGGCAGAAGTTCACGGAGGACACCGAGGAATACGAACGGATCGCCAAGGCCCGCAACCGTGAAGCCGCCGAGATTCACACCTGCGTCGAGACGGCCAGAGGGTTCGCGCGCATCCAGAACGCCATGCGGAACCACCACGCACGCTACTTGGAATTGGCGGGCGGGCGCCGCGACATCGCGGCCAAGTTCTTTGCGTACGCCTATCCCGACGCCAAGACCATCTTGCCGGAAGCGTTCGAGAACCTGTACGCCACCGTGCCGGCGGTGCCGGCCGCGACCCAGCGCAGCTACGAGGGAGACAACCTGTGAACGCGCCCCTTGAACGCTACCCCCTAGCCTGGCCGGATGGCTGGAAGCGGACGATCATGCGCACACGCGCCAAGTTCTCGAAGTCGGAGAAGGTGTACCGCGACGGGCAGCACGTCTACAACTCGCAACGGGCATTGACCGTGGGCGACGGGTTGACCAGGCTGAATGGCGAATTGAAGCGGCTGGGGGCGACCCACGTCACCATCAGTAGCAACCTGCGCCTGCGCCAAGACGGACTCCCGACGGCCAGCCAGAGCGCGATGCTCGAAGACCCCGGCGTCGCGGTGTATTTCATGCTCAAGGGCAAGCCGCGCGTGCTGGCCTGCGACCGGTGGGCATCGGCGGCCGAGAACCTGGCCGCGATTGCCGGCCACATCGACGCGATTCGCACGGTCGATCGCTACGGTGTCGGCACTATCGAGCAGGCGTTTGCCGGCTACACCGCATTGCCGGCGCAAGCAGGCTCGTGGTTTGTCGTGCTGGAATTCACGGACCCGCCGAAAGAGTGGGACGTGGTGCAGACCCGCTACCGGGAATTGATGGCAAAGCACCACCCAGACCGCGCCGGCGCCGCCTCCGTCGACATTGCCAAGAAACTCGGGGAAGCCTACGCCACCGCGAAGCAGGAGTTTGGCCGGTGAGCGAGAAGCCGTTCCTCCCGGTGCGCGTGCGCGTGCAGTTGACGCACTACGAGGCCGGCCGGTACGTGCCCTTGCGCGGGTACGGGATGCGGTTCACGGTGGCAGATTTGAAAGAGCTCCCCGACCTGTGGCGCGCGATCGAAGCCACGGTGCAAGCGGAGATGGAGAAAAAGAAGGCGGCCGCGGCGCCGCCAGAGACTACCGGCGGGTAAGCGGGTGTACCGACCTAGATGGAAGGCCGCGCGTCGCGCTGTGCGAATTGTCATCGGTAGCGCAGCACGCGGAATCCGTGCCGGGTTCAACTCCCGGCCCGCCGATCAACCTTACGACACGGCATTGAGGCAAGAGATGGCCTGGCGATTCAAACCGGAGGGACAACGGGCGAACGACGAGCGGGGAGACTTGCGCGTGCCGGAAGACCTGCAGCGCGACAGCGCGACCGAGTTTAGGCCCGAAGGCTTGACGGGCGAGAAGCTGGTCCAGATCAACCCCGGCGCCATCTGCCGCGACTGTGGCTACCCGGCCCTGGCGCACGCGGTGGGCGGTCCCGGTTTAGAAGTGATTTGCCCGCGTGGCCGTGGGATTGCCATTCAAAATTCAAGGCAGGGCATCCCATACGCCGAGCTCGAAGACTATGTGGCAACTTCAACAGCCGCCACCGAATTACAACTTCGAAGTGCCCAGGCCCAACGCGAAGCCCTCAGCATGACCATCGACTACAACTTGGAGCAGACCGGAAACACGGCGGCGGCCGCAGAGGCAAGATACCAAACCGCGCGGCCGGGAGGCTTCAAGCCCCGGCCGGAAACGACCACAGAAAAGCGCCTGGTCGACGGACTCGCCCGGGCCAAACGGCAATACGACGATGACTACTAAGGAGCCCGAAGACCATGTGCGATCGATGCCGCGACATCAAGATGTTGGTGGAAGCCAAGATGCAGGAAGTGAAGGAGCACTTCGAGCAGCTGGGGGACACGAAGGAATACCACCTGGCCCACATTCTGGCGGAAGACCCCGCCGCCGATCCCAAGCAACTCCGGTCGGCCTTTACGAGTGTCGGTCCACATTTCCACGTAGCGATGCAGCTGGGGAAGGTGGCGATGGAAATGGTCCTCGAAGCCCACAACTTCGACACCGTACAAACAAGCGTGGCTTTTTCCGAACTCCTGATGCGGGTTCAGGCCGACCGACACCGCCTATTGCACATGGAAACCCCTTCGGGAAAGTTACCGACCCGGACGATGTAGAGGCCATCAGTAAGTTGCGCGGCACCAGGGTGTACGTGCAGATGCGCACCTCCATCTGGGAGAACGGCAAGCGGAAGATGATCCACTTGAAGAACGGCAATTTCGTGTTCGAGCAGATGTCGCCGGCGGACATCTGGAACCTTATCGCCAGCGCGGCGCGCGACCACCTATACCGGGTGCCGCGCGCGTCGGTTGGACCCGTGAAATCAGCAGGAGAGCCCGAGAAATGAAGACCCACTTCGATCCAGTCACGCAACAGACGATCTACATCGGAACCATCGTGCAAGTGCTCGACAGCCACCACCCACAAGGCGAAGTGGCCGCCGTCGTGGTGGACATGGCCCCGGAAACCAGCCACTTGTCGCTGAGGAAGTTCGAGCCGTCCGGTGTGAGCAGCATCATGATCGGCGTGCCACCCGTCGGCGTCGACAACCAGGTGGGCGAATCACGCGGGGGCGACCCCAAGCACACGGTGAATTGGCGGGCAATCCCCAAGCCGCCGGCTATGGCAGAATTTGCCGTCTCGGACTTCGTGGCCGGGCTCGAGCCCTTGGTCACGGCCGCCGTGCAAGTCGCCATCGAAGACCTGAAACCGAAGTCGTCGTAAAACCCCGTCGCCAGTTTGGAGTGTGCCCATTGGAATTGACCCGAATCGCCGCTTATCTCAAGAACCTGTCCTTCAAGATGGAACGGGTGCGCGACACCGAAGTGCGCGTGATCGTCGCCTCGTTCTTCATCCAGCCCGTGACGTTCGAGATTGCCGATGCGCTGGGCATCGCGGCCGAGCTCTACACGGCCAGCAAGACCCCCGTCGAAGTGCTCCGCAGCGCGTCGCTGGACTTGGGGCAAGGCAAGAAGACGCACCTGATGCGTCTGCACAGCACGGTAGACGAAAGCACCATGCCGACGTTCGTTACCGAGGATGCGTTCCTGGGGCGGACGATTCAGATTCGCCGCGACAAAGAGGGCCCGGTGTTCGCCGGCACGCTCAAGGTGAACTTCACCTACCCCGCCGCCGCGGCGCTGCTCACGTTGGCCAACGCCATCAACCAGCAGTATTGGTTGACCCTGGCGCCGACCAACCCGGGCTTGTTCGAGGAAGCCGACCGCGAATCGGCGCGCGACGAGCGGAAGCGCACGAAGAAGAAGAAAGACGAGCAGCCGGCATTGGCTGAGAACGCCGATGCGCCACCGGCCGCCACGCCCGACACCACGGTGAACTGATGGCCCTTGAACGCATCGTCTGCGCAGACCGCGCGGAATGGCTTGCGACCCGTCGGCGTCTGGGCTTAGGAGGCTCAGACGCCGCCGCCGTGGTCGGGGCGTCAGAATATTCGACGCCGGCGCAAGTGTTCTACAGCAAGCGCGGTCCCATCGAAGACCGGCCCGACTCCGACATCACCGCCATTGGGCGCATGTTGGAAGAACCGATCGCCTTGCGCTACGCCGAGAAGACCGCCCGGCAGGTGATCAACATCGGCGCGCATACCTTGGTCCGCAACACCGAGCGGCCGTGGATGTTCGCCACGCTCGATCGCGTCGTGGTCGACGTCGGGATCCTCGAATGCAAGTCCGCCAATTTCGCGGGCTGGCAGATCAAACACGACTGGCAGGACGGACCCCCGCTGTCGTATCAAGTGCAGGCCCAACACCAGATGGCCGTCACCGACGAGCCCGTCGTGAGCATCGCCGCCCTGGTCGGCGTCGCCGGGTTCTTCATCTTCGACATCGAGCGCGACAACGATTTCATCGCGGCGCTGATTGAAGCGGAGCGGCAGTTCTGGATGAACCACGTCATTGCCGGCGCGGTACCGGTACTGGACGGCGAAGACGAGACGCGCCGCCTGGTGAACGCGGCATGGATGCCGGCGCCTGGCAAGACCATCGCCATCACCGACGAGACGCTGTTGGCCTGGGACATCGAGCGCCAGCGCGCATCCGAGATGGCCGAGGAAGCCAAGCGGTTGAAGAACCGCGCCGACGCCTACATCATCAACGCCATGGGGGACGCGCAGATTGCGACGCTGCCCGACGGCACGAGCTACAAGCGCAACGTGGTCAGCAAGTCGGAATACGTGGTGAACGCCACAACGTACACCGAACTGCGCCGGCTCAAGGCCAAGGCACCGAAGGGGAAACGGTAAGTGGCGAAGGACGAATTCGGCCCGCGCCGCAAACCCTACATCTGGGTAACGTGGATCGTCGGCATCTTGGCCGCCGATGACAATTGCCGCTTTGCCCCGTGGTTCAAGAGCCACAACAAGTACCGAAAGGTCCAGAAGGACGACGGGCCGTTGAAGGTCTGGAAGGCGAACCACGGCGACATGGTAACGAAGCGCGCGGCGCAGTTGCGGGCCGACGGCTACACGGTCTACCTCGAAGACCAGAACAAGTTCACGCTGCAGGGGAAAACCGGCATCGAGCTTGGCGGGTGCCCCGACATCGTGGCTATCAAGTACGAACCGGTGTCGGAGTCAGTGCCGCCCCTCGACGCGACCATCGAAGACGCCGTGATTGTCGATTGCAAATCAGGCAAGCGACGCGACAAGGATTTCTGGCAAGTCGTGATCTACCAAATGGTAGTTCCACACACGCACCCCATCGGCAAGGGACTGATGTTCCGCGGCGAGGTTCAGTACACCGACGGCATCTTGAAGATTGGAGACGAGGAAGCCCAGGAGCAATTCGATCGCGTCGCCAAGCAGATTCAGGAGAGCGGGGGCACCGAGCCCCAGCCGGCCACGCCCAGCCGGCGCGAGTGCGGCTTCTGTGACATCACGAAAGCCGATTGCCCGAAACGCATCGAGCAGGACGACACGAGCGCCACCACCACGAAGACTGGGCTTTTCTAACAATGACCAACATGACGTTTCACCGTTCGCTGCTCTGGCTGGCGCAGTTGTTCATTCTGCTGGCCCTGCTCTGCCTCTCGGCTATTGCGGCAGAGGCACAGACGACGGAACCCAAAGGAGCGCCATGGTGGGCTACGACGTTGGCCGTCGCCGGGCCGATCGCTGATGGCTTGTCGACACACTACGCCATCGGCCAATCCGGCCCGAATGCTCAAATCATCGAGGGGAACGGGTTTTACTACAAGCTGTTCGGGTCCGACGTCACCAGTAACGAAATCATGGCCTTCAAGGTGGGGCAAGCCGCCCTCACCGGGCTCGTCGTGCACGGCGCCGGACTCACCCACCGCAAGGCCGCCATCGCGGGCGCCCTCATCATGTTCTCTGTGAACGCTATTGCGACTGGCTACAACCTGCGGGCCGCCGGCCAAGCCAAACGCCTCAACCAGCAAGGAGTCAGGTAATGCCCGTGATCGTGGACGAGAAGACCGACAAGCCCGTGGCGTTCCGATGCGTCGCGCATCGTGACGTCCCGCCGCTCAACCGCAACACCCCCATCGAGGGCGGCAACATGGAGTGCGGCGTCTGCACCATGGACCAGGCCGCCGATGCCATCTTGAAACAGGTGGGCGAACTCATCGACAAAGCCGCGACCCGGCTCGAATTCTTCGAGCCCGGCACCGGCGACCAGCTGCGCAAGCAGGCTGGCGACTACATCAGCAGCATTTCCGGCAACGTCACCACCACTGAAATCAAGGAGTCCAAACGATGAGTCTCGCCAACGCTACCCCTCGCAACGCGAAAGACGTTCAAGAGCCCGAAGTCATGCCGATTGGCGGCATGGAAGGCGGCACCGTCGCCATGCTCGTGAAGGGTGAGGTAGACGCCCAGATCGCCACGGCCCGGTCGTTTCCGCGCGACATCAAGACCTTCATCAACGACCTCGAAACGATGGCCTGTTCGAGTGTGGACGTCGCGGCGTCCTGCTTCTACAAGTTGAAGCGCAAGGACAAGGACGGCACGACGAAGTTCATCGAGGGCCCGTCCGTGCGCTTCGCGGAACTCGCCGCCGTGGCCTACGGCAACCTGCGCGTCCAGGGCCGCACCACCCACGAGGACGGCAATTTCGTGTACTGCATGGGCACCGCGCTGGATTTGCAGCGCAACGTCGGCATCCAGATGGAAGTCCGCCGCCGCATCACCGGCAGCACCGGGCGCCGGTTCTCCGACGACATGGTGGGCGTCACGGCCAACGCCGGCACGTCGATCGCCGTCCGTAACGCCATCTTCCGCGTGGTCCCGAAGGCACTGTGGGAAGGCTCCTTCGAGCGCGCGAAGCAAACCGCCATCGGCACCCAGGAATCGTTCCTGGTCCGCCGGCAGAAGATGGTCGACTACTTCGTGCAGAAGATCGGCGTCACCGTCGAACAGCTGTGCGAATACATGGAAATCGCCAACATCGAGGCGATGACCTTCGATGACCTCGAAACCATGCTGGGCCTGGCGACCGCCCTCAAGGACGGCGACACCAAGGTGGACGAGGCATTCCCCACCAAGAAGCCCGAGACAGCCCCTCAGGGCGACGTGGCCGCCAAACCGACGTCCACCCTCAGCGACCTTGCCAAGACCATGCAGCGCGACGCGCAAGCGCCGCCAGCCGGCACGGAAGCCCCGGCCGCCACCGACGCCCCGCCGGCGGAACCGGCGGAACCGACCCAGCCCACGATGTCGGCCGAGGAATCCAACGCCCTCGACCTCGAATTGGCGGCCCAGGAATCCGCCGACGCACCAACGACGGCCACCACCACCGCACCGAAGAAGGCGGTCAAGAAGTAGATGGCCAAGACCGGATTGGTCAGGACGAAGCGCCACTACGATGAGGACTTCGCCCTGGCCGCCCCGGCGGTGCCGGCCACCTACCCGACCCGTGAATTGCTCACGGCCTACGACGCAGCGTTCCGCCGGCGGTTCAATCAGCCGGCGCCGATCGTCCCGGGCAAGGACGGAAACCTGGCCAAACAGTTATTGACCCGGTACACGTTGGCCGATTTGACACAGTGGATCGAGGTGTTCTTCGGGCTTGCCGACGCCTTCATCCGAAAGAGCGGCTACCCGTTCGCGGTCTTCGCCGCCAACGTCGGTAAGTGCATCACCCACGGCAAGCAAGCGCAGTTGAACGACACGACACTCACCGAACTGCAGGCCAGTCAGCAGTTCATGGCAAAACTGAACGGACCATCACGAGGATGAAACGCATGGCACCAACACCCCCGACCCCGCCGAAACCGAAAGAATGCGGCACCTGCCTGTACTGGGACAACAGTATCGGCCCCTTCCCCGGCACGAGCGGCCTTTGCCGGCGCAGCGCCCCCGTGCCGTTGAACATCTTCAACTCTGTGAAGGAACACCCCCAGAGCAGCATCACCTACGCCATGGCCGTGTGGCCGGCGACGTTGGTTGGCGAGAACTGCGGGGAGCACAAGTTCCCGAAAGCCGGCGCCGCGGCTGAGGCCACCGCTTGAGCGCCCCCAAGCGCACGTCGCGCGACAAGCAAGGCGCGTTCGAAATGGTTCGCAACGGGCTCGTCGTGCGCGTCGAAGTGAAAGTGCGGGCCGTCGGCCGCAACTCCAAGTGGACCGGCGCCCAGGTCGGCAGCGTCGTGGACACGCTCACGAACGAGAACATGGCGCGTATCACGAACGCCGAATTCTGGGCGACACCCGATAACCCCGGACCCGTGGCGGACCCCGCAGCGCCGGCCGAGCCCGAGGGCTTGACGCTGTGAACCGGAAAGACCCACACGAGGCACACCGCTACCGCGAGGCGATGATCGAGTGCGCCCGTGCGGTGCAGAAGCGGCCGCCACTGGACGAAGCCGACTTCACGTTCTATTTCAAGAAGCTCGAGGACGTGAGCATCGACGTCGTGGTGGCGGCCTTGGATGCACTGAGCAAGGAGCAAAACTACTTCCCGACCGTCGCGCGCATTCGGGAGCGGGCATCCAGCTTGATGGCCGAACTCCGCGAGGCCGTCTGGAAGTCCGCCCTCAAGGAATGCCCACACGCCGACCAATCGCATTGGGTCGAAGTCACGGACGCCGCCGGCGTCCACAGACTAGCCAGGTGCGAGTGCTGGCAAAATGCCACCGACGCCGCCAAGGCCATCGGAGAACCCCTCTCCCTGCCGCCGGCGGCACAACCCCGCGAACCAGGAGAAGAAGGCTGATGAATCCGAAGACGATCCGCATGACCGTGACGCGCAATGAACTCAATCTGCGCATCGAACTCTACGACCCGATCGACGCCCGCGCCGTCGCCGTGATCGAAGCTGATTGGGCGGCCGTGGGCCACGCCATCAGCAAGGGCGGCCTGCACCACTACCCGGTGGACGCGCGCCTCACGATGAACGATGCGCCGGCCGAGGGCCCGATGCATACCGAGCGCGAGACGCAGTTGATTCAGTGCGCCGGCTTGCCCGAGGAACGCGCCGCCCGCGCCGCGGCGATCGCGGAAGTGCTGCGCCCGTTCGAGCTCAATGGCTGGCGCGCGATGGACCCCAAACAGCTGGGAGACTCCCAGCGCATCAAGCGGCAGATGCCCGACGGCGACATCTACGCCGTGGACTTCATTCGCCGCGTGCCCCTAACGCCAGCCCCGGAAAGTGCCCTCACGGACTCGCCGTTCTAAAGCGACCCGATGCAGCGCGAATTGCCGTTGGACCGTGACGAGCTCGAATTCACCGTCACGCCCAACGGCATCAGCTGCCGGCGCCTGTCGTGGAACATCAACCCGTGCCTATTCGCGTCATGGCCGGAAGTGTTCTATGCGTGCGCTGGTGAATTCGACAACCCGAAGACGATAACGAGGATCCGATGAAACGCGAAGAAGAACAAATGAGCACCACCCCACTTTGCCGCATCACGAATGGTAATCACGTTTGCGACCAGGCTACCGGCCACTTAGGGTTACATCGGGCGTACGTCCCATCACGCGATGACGTGGTGTTTTGGTTCGCGCCTGGACACACCGCACCGACCGAGGCCGACCGCCTGCGCGCGGCGCTGCAAAGAGCCGGTGAGGCCATCCACTCGGAATACTGCGGCCGTGGCCGCCACCACCGGGAATGCGAAGCTGTGACAGCAGCACTTGAGGCGAAGCCATGAGCCGCCGATTCACCTTCGGCGGCCGCGGCACCGGCGGCCAAAACAAAACCGCCGGCTTCTCGAAGGGGTGCTACGTCACGCCCGATCTACAGCTGCTCGACCAGGACGCCGGCGCCAAGATGGACAAGAAGGAACGCGACGCGCACGGCTGGATTTTCTTCCGGTCCAAGCGTGAGGCCAAGTGCTGGATCGTGTTGCGACAGAAGGAGGAAGCCGGACTCATCGGCAACCTCGAACGCCAGGTTAAGTTCGACCTGCAATGCCCGGCGTTCACGAACGGCGAGATGTTTGGACGGGCGCCAGTGACCGTCACAACCTACGCTTGCGACTTCCGCTACGACGACCTGCAGACCGACAAGAAGGTCGTCGCGGACGCCAAGGGTTTCCCAACTGACACCTACACCCTGAAAAAGAAGTGGATGAAGCTACAGTACGGCATCGACATCTTGGAGATGTGACCCATGAACAGGATCCGCTACTGGCTCAATCGACTGGTCGGCCCGTGCCCCTTCTGGCACACCACCACTGATCGCGTCCTCGAACCGTGCAACGGCTGCGTCTTCTACCGCTGTGCAGAGTGCCAACGGGTGACGTCTCGGCTGATGTATTGTGGTCGACCATGAGCCGAGCCCTCAACGACCTCAGTTCACCCCTACGTCCCAAGGCGTTCGAGCTCTTGGCCAGGCTCACCGAGCGCGGCGTCATGGTGATGATCATCGACACGCTGCGCACGCGCCACGAGCACACCCAGAACTTGCTCAAGGGGACCAGCAAGACGCCACTGTCCAAGCACCTGCCGCGCGCCCTCCGCGGGGTGCTGAGCACCGACGCCGACAACAACGAAAAGTCCGATGCGATCGACATCTGTTTGTACGAGGAATACTTGGCACATGGGCCCGACAAACTGAATTGGAATTCGTCCGACCCACAGTGGAAGATTGTCGGGGAAGAAGTTGAGCGCCTGGGGTTGCGGTGGGGAGGCCGATGGCTCGACCCGGTGGACCCGGGCCACGCCGAACTGGTGTTTGTTGCCGATATTGCGCGGACCCGTATGGAACGGAAACGGGGCGTCCCAACGGACTTCCCCATCACCATCATCGACCCCTAGAACTTGATCTGCCCGTTCACGCCGCCTTCATTCCCACCGTCCCGCCCGAACTTCCGCCGGAAGAACGCTTGCGCCGCCAGTGACCACCGCTTGAACCGGTGTTCGGTGCCGACCGCGACCGTCGCGTCCTTCGGCGTTGCCTGGAAATCGACCGTGGTCTGGTGGTTCGGGGTGGGCTCAAGTGGAGCGGACGCCCGTTTCTTGGCGTCCGCCTTGGCTTGCTCGAGCAGCGACAGGTTCTCGCTACCCATAGTCGGGAACTTCGTCCTTCGGTGCGGTGATTGATGCGGCGCCCCCGAACTTGATCTTCGACTCAAGGGCCGCTTCGGTCGTCACGTAGGGCGTGGCCTGGGCCGTCGCCTGCTTTTTCTTGTTGTAGATGTACTTCCAGATGGCGTACGCCAACGTCACGGTGAACAGGGCCGCCGACGCGCACCACTGTTGAATCTCCGACATGTATTGGTCGGCCAGGTCGGTCAAGCCGAGCGCGGCCGCCAGGTAGACGATCCCGTACCGGAACGCAATCGCCAAGATGCCGACAGCGAGGCGAATCATTCGCCGTCACCCTTCTCGCCACGGCGTTCATCGACGCCGCCGAGTTCTTCGATCAGGGCCAACGATTCCGCTTCTTCCGCCGAAAGCGTCGACACGTCCGCGACACGACGTTCTTCCGCTGCGTCCTTCGGCCACGCCGCTTCGACATCAGCCATCGCGCTATCGCTGGCCGCCTGCTCGTCGTTGCCGTTGGTCAGGTAGTGGCGCGTGAATTCGTTTGGCCACACGAACAAGCCTTCGTTGTCGACGTGCAACGGTTCGCCCGTCTCGCACCGGTTCGGCCGGCCGTGATCGCGGTAGTAGTCGTCCAACCGCTGGAAGAAACGCCCGTTGGCGTCGCGCGGCGGGAAGTTCAGTTCGACCGGCGGCACCGGTTCGGGACCAGGTTCGGGAATCTCGCCGGCGGCCGGCTGCACCCACGCGGCGGGCCCCGAATGGGAGGGGATGTTCGGGTCGTCCAACACCTGCCAGGCCGGCTGGGGGTTGTCACCGCCGGCATCGCTGATGATGTCAATGACTGTGACTGGCGCATCACCATTGGTCGGGTCGAAGCCGATGCCGCTGCCGGCAAAGCACAAAGCGTCTTCCGCCAGGTCGTTCGGGTTGCCGTACTGGCCCACCAGACCGAACCGCTTGTCGGCCTTGTGAATGTCGGCCGCCACGATCCGAATGAAATCGTGCGTCATCGAGTTGCCAGTGTGCGCATTTTTCCATGCCTCTGGGAACTTGTTCTTGCACGACTCGACGTTGGCCTTGAAATTCGGGATCACGGTGCTACCTGCCTTTCCGTACTGGTGGTTTGTCTTGCTGCTCTAGATGTCGCACGCGGGCCGCGGTATCGACCATTTCCTTCACGAGCCACTGGACGTTCTCATCGACCTTGTTCAAAAGCTCAATTTGCGTGCCCAGCCTGGTTTCCGACACCGAAATCCGGTGTTCTGTCGAAACCATCGCCGTAAAGTAGGCCACGAGCGCCGCGATAGCTAACTTCAGGAAATCAGCCTTCGACATTTGAAATCGGCGCAAGGATAACACAAGCGTTCGGAACCATTGGGGCTCAGGGATGAGGGCCATCCCCCATTTACTGTGCAGGTTCGATGCCGAGCAGGTCTTCGAGGGTCAACGGCACATCGCGGCGGATTCGGCTGCGGGCCTTGCGCGCCACGGCGTCGCGGGCCTGGTTGATGGCCCGTTCGATACGCTCCCGACGGTCGTCATCGTCCAACCGCTGGAAGGTGGGGGAGTCCAGCAGTTCATCGAGCTCCCGTTTGACGCTCTGGCCACGGGCTTGCGCCAACGTGCTCTTTTGCGCCCGGGTGAGCTCGTGCCCCTCAACCGTCAGCCGTTCGGACGGCACCGACAGGGTGATGCCCAGCCGGCCGAGCTCATCGACCAATGGGTCGTCGACCACGTTGCGGCGCTGCACCGGCGACAACAGACGCTCGAGCGGATCCATGTCCGACGTGATGGGGCGGCCGAAGACGTCCAGCATCGGCGGCAACGACTCACCGCCACCCATGCGGTTCACAATCGCTTCCTTCACCGAGCCTGGCTTGCGCGCGATAGGGTCGTTTGCGCGGGCAACCTGGGCGACGGCCGTCGGGACGATTGACCCGCCCATGCGGTTGATCCATTCGTCGCCGTACCGCGGGTAGTCCGACAGCACGTTGAAGAAGCCGGTCAATCCCTGCAGGAACGTCTTGGACTGGATGTTCTTAGCGAAGGAATACAGCAGCTTCGCCGGCAGTTGTTCGGGGCTTTGCTTACCCGTCTTCAGCGACTCCATGAAGTCCGCCACCAGGCCAATCGAAATGCCGAGCGGTTCGAGACGCTGGAACGAATACCACTGGTCCCCGATCTTCATCGAATAGTCGGGACGTGTGACCGCTTCTGTCGCATGTTTGGACCGGTCAGGCGACCCGCCCCCGGTAATCATGCCGTTCTCGTACGCCGCGGCAACACCCATGGCCAGGCTGGCGCCGATGGCGACCTTGGCCCCTTCCTCACCCAATTCCGGTATCGACAAGTCACCCTTGGCAATCTTGGCGATGACGTTGCCCAGCTGTAGCGGGGTCCGCTCGAGGCCGAATTTGGCGACGTTGATCGGCGTGCGCACGAACGGGATGATCCACCGCGCGCCGGGCACCGACGCCCGCAGGTTCATCAGCGCCTTTTCCCACCGCGCCGTCAACGGGGTGTTGAAGGTCCGGTAGAGGGCTTCCTTCTGGCCAGCCGCGCGCATGTTTTCCGGCGGGTTCTGCAGGATTTCCGCGACGCGATCGCCCAGCGCACGGCCCTTGAGCCCTTCGCGCGCCGCGGTGCGCAGCGCCCTGGCGTGCAGGTCCGCCGAGTACACGATGTTCTTGAAGAATTCATCTTCAAAGAGCAGCGCCTTGGAGGGGGCGCGGACGACGTGGCCGAGCGTGCCGCCAATCTTGCCGCCCGGGGTCTGCTCCTGTCGGCCGATACCGAAGGACGGGGTATCACTGATAGCCGACGTCAGGCCAGCCCGCAGGGCGCCAGAGACGCCTTTCCACAGGCCGGCGACCGCGTAGGCGCCCTCGCGGGCGAACCGCTCTTGGGGCGTCCCTGAGACTTTGGCGCGCAGCATGTCCAGCAGGCCGGCGACCGTCTTCTCGACCGGGTGCGTCGCCACCGTGAGGCCGTTCGAGATGGTGTTGGCGACGTGCGTCACCGGACCCGACAACAGGGCGTTGATCCACGCTTCGTACACCTTGTCGCCCATCGTCGCCTTCGAGGCTTCACGGGCAAACTGGTTCATCGCACGGATGTTGGTCGGGTCGATCTCCTGAATGCGGCGGGCGAGAGCATCCATGCTTTCGGTGCCGCCGGCCGACATCACGAGCTCGTTCAGTTCCGGCAACGAAAGGGTGTCGTTGGCCATCATGCGGAACTGCGCCAGCGACCGGCCCGCTTCGGCCGTGGCGCCGGCAATCTGTTCCTGAATGGCGACTTGCTGCTGCAGCGACGACATCAGCCGGGTGTAATTCTCGGGGGTTGGCGCCTCTCGCACCGCGTTTGCCGCTTCGGTCAACCGGCGGGCCGAGGCCGCGTTGATCTCGCGGGCGGCAAGCGCCTGCTCCGCGTTGAACGCCTGGCCACGGCGTCGGCTGAGAAGTTCCGCTTCGGTCATGCCGAGTTCGGCGGCCATCTGCCGGGTGACGTCCTGGGCGATACGGCCCCGGCGCGCGTTCTCCATCTGCGGCCGCAAGTCGCGGGCAATCTGGTCGATCGTCGCCTTGACGCCATCGGTCGTGTTCAGCCGTTCGAGGTTGATGTTGCCGGCATACTTCGGCAGCGCCACCGGCCGGCCCCGCGGCGTGGTGATCGTTTCGGCGGCAGTAGCCGACGGCCGCGTAGTCGGCGCCGATGCCGGGGGTGCGCCCCGTCCTCCGTTGGCGGCCGCCGGCGGATTACCGACTCGAGCCCCAATCGCACCACCAGCACCGGCCCCCACAGCTGCACCACCAAGAACCTTGGCGACCTTCTCGCCCGTCGTATCGTCCTCATCGATCGACAACGCGCCGCCCGTGGCACCGGTCACACCGCCGGCGACCGAACCGAGCGCACCTGGCGCAATGGCGCCGCGTTCCGGGTTGCCGAAGAAGTCATCGAGTGACGATTGAGAATCCGCTTCCTTCGCGCCGCGCGCCGCGCGTTCGGCCTTGACCGCGCCTTGTGGAGCTTCCAGCGAGAACGGCACGTCGGCCACTTCTGGTGTGGCATTTTCGACACGGCGCACGTCTTCGGTGCCAGGCAACAGGACGTCTTGCGGAGCCCGGCCAGCCATAGGCGGCGGTTCGATCCCCATCTGCCGCAAGGTGTCCGCACCGACCGTAGACCCATCGCGCGGGCCACCTTCCAGCGTGTAGATCGGGAATTCGCCGCCAAGACCGTCATCCTGCATCCCGCCAAACTTTGCGGTCGGCAACACGTCTTCGAGCACATCACCTTTGCCCGGCCGCTTCCAGTCCTCGACCACCGGCACGGCTTCGCGCGCCATCAGCGCCTCGAGCTCCGCATCGGCCGGCAGGTTGCGTTCCGCTTCCAACCGCTGGGCGACGTCCGTCATCGGCACGTCTTGAGCGGTGCCACGCACAGCCGACATCGCTTCAAGGTCACGCGCGCCCATCGCGGCCAGTTCCCGCCGCGCCACCGTGCTCACATCCTCAACAGGCACCCCGGACGCCGCGATTTCCTCATCGGCAAAGATGCGGAGAATTTCATCGAGCGGGTTGGGTTCTTCAACCGTGCGCGCCCCGATCGCCGTCATCGACTCGGGCAACGCCAGGTCGTCCAACGTCGGCGTCGTGCGCCGCGCCTTCGCGCGCTGGTCACGGGTCACGGCGTCTTCGAACAGCTTGATCAGGTCATTCGGGTACTGCGCTTCTGCAAAGCGGGGATCATCCCGAAGGTCGGCCACCATGCCGTCGATCGTGCGCCCGGCCTTACGGAAGACACCGGGCACGCCGAGCGCCGAACCGAAGCGGCCCGACGTGGTGTAACCGGACCACCCGGCCAAGTCCTTCATGCGCTGCAGTTCGGCGTTCGGCCGCCGTTCACGGTTCCACTGGTCCCCCGCGAAATCATCGGCTTCCTGCAGGCCACCGCGCGCGGCGATCGCCTTCATGATCTCCTGCGGCGTCAAGCCCTCAGGCTCGACCTGGTTCGCATCGAGAAACCGTTCCAGCGAGAAGTCGAAATTCTCGCGGACGGTGGATGGCATCACGTCCGGATTGGCTTCCAAGGCCCGCGCCATGTAGGCGTCGAACAGTTCGGCATTCGGCCCCTCAAGACCCTCACGCACCAGCGTCGTGGGCGGAATGTCATCCTGTAGGCCCCGCATCACTTCGGCCGCGTCCGCCGGCGTCAACTGTCGGGCGACAGCCGGGTCCACACCCATGTCGACCAACGCTTGCAGTTCGGGCGACAGCGCCGGCTCCGCGACAGGCGCCGCTTCTTCGAGCCCATCGAACAATTCGTCGTACTGGCGGGTCGGCCGCGCCATGAGCGGCATCGACTCAACCGGCGCCACCGGCGGGGGAGGCGCGAACGGCTGAGGAATGACGTCAGGGAGCGGCGCCGGCGGCGGCAACGGAATCGCCGGCGGAAGTCCGTACGACAGGTCAGGCGCCATCGGCGTCAAAGATGTCGCAGCCGTGCGCGGCATCGACGCATCACCGTTCCAGCGAGGCGCCGCGGCGGCCTTGTAGCGGGCTTCGAAATCAGGATCGAACTGTCCGTCTATCGTGGCCTGCCGCGTGGACGCACGGCCGCGCAGCGCCGCCGCACCGGCGTCCAGACCCAGGGACGCACCACCACCGAACATGCTACCGAACATGGCGCCACGTTCCATGCGGTCCATCACCCCGGGCTCGAGGTCGAACACGTCGAACCCCTTGAGTCCTTCGCGCGCAACTTCTTCGGTCAGCACTTGCGACGGGCCACCGATGGCCGCACCGACCGCCGCGTTGACGCCGCCCCGAGCCAGCATCCCCGAAAACCCCTTCAGGTCACGGAACGCTTTCGCGCCAGGAATCGCGCCAAGACCGGCCTGCAGCGCCACTTGCGACGGATTAAACCCTTCGCCCTCATACAGTTGCGCGATGAGCTCACCGGCACCGGCGCCGACAGCACCGCCGACAGGACCGAAGAACCCACCGGCCACGGCAGGAAGGACGCGCAGACCCGTGGAGGTCACGTCGCCGGCGCGTGATTTGGGGAGGTTGAGCTCTGCGAAGGGATCCGAATCGAGCGAGTCTAACGACCCGCCCGACGGCATTCGAGGCAGACCGAGCCCAGCAAATGGATCATCTGTGCGCTGGGTGCGGCCCGTGGGAGGCATGGTCGGGGGCTATTCTACCGCCCCGACAGGAAATTGTAAGCGGCCATCAACGTCTGGTCGTTCACGACGTAGCCACGTTCGCGCAACTGTTGCTCGATATCGACGCGCGTCGCGGGGTTCATTTCACCGACCGCCGAGATTTGCGGGAGCCCAGGCGACGAGGTAGCCACATCGGGCATCGGCGGTTCTTCCAACGCCACCGGCTCACGCTCCGCTTGCGGCCGACCACCCATCACCGAACCACGGATCGTGTCGGCCAGTTCCGGCTTCGACTCGAACACTTCGGCCGTCTCGGGCCGCATCGAGCCCATGATGCGCGCGAACGCATCCATGCTGGCGCGCGATTCCAGGTTTTTGTCGGCGCGGTTACGCTCACTGATGAAGAAGGGGTTGATTTCCTGCTCGAGCGCCGCGGCGCGCGTGTCGGCCACACCTTCGTCGCGGGCCCTTTGCCGCTGGTTGGCCTGAATCGGCGCCATGCCGGCATCGACCCGACCCGCGCTGGCGATCGCCGTCTTGTCGGCCTGCTCCCTGTCGAATGCCACCATCTGCGGGTCACGCGCCCGCATGTCGTCAATGTCAGCCTGCCGATGCTGGCCGGCTGCACTCTGCAAGATGGCCAACTTGGCGCCGCGCACGTCGGGGTGCTCCCAGCCGTCGCCGGTCCCCATACCCGAACCGCCGCCACCGATCGCGGCCATCGACGGACGTCGCACGGCTTGTGATGCTGCCATTGGAAACCCCTTCACCCGGAAATTCTTACCGTCCGCACGCGCCGCATTTTCCTGCAGCGCCATGATGCCATCCATCCCGGCCAGGTCCATCAACGTCGGCTCAAGATGACGGTTCGGATTCACGACCTTGATTGGCCCGGTTGATGGTCCGTAGTTCAACGCCTGCTGCTCATCGAACAGCCGTTGCTTGCGCCCCTGAATCAGCTTCTCTCCGGCGATCTTGTCGTGCCCCGCCCCTTGCGCAGCAAACCGCCGGCCAGAATCGTCCATGAACGACGCCGGCTTGCGGTCGAAGGAAATGGCCATCTAGTAAGCCCTCCGACCCATCGACGCCAACGCGGACATAGATTCAGGCATCGTGCGCTGCCCGAGGTTTGGGTTGAGATTTGGTTTCGCGGCCGATTGAGCCACGCCAGCCATCTGTTGCATGGGACTAATCGCACCCATCGACGGGGGCATCGCCTCACCACCAGGCGGCCCACCAGGCGGCCCACCAGGCGCCGGGGATGTCGGCGTCGTCGGCGCGGCCAAGCCCTCGAATTTCGCGGCTAATTCTGGACTCATCCAGGTGTCATCACCGGATGCCCAGCCACCTTCGCTCACCTGAGAACCGCCACGCTCCGAGTACCAATCTTTCCCGTACGAGCCGTTCGACACGTCACCTTTTAGGTTTCGATCGGCGGCCGCACGCGAAAGCTTGACTAGACCTTGTGGGGGAGGCATTGGGCGTTAATACCGCAAGAGAGACAACATGGACGGCAGTAACGACAAGTTCTGTTGCCGCTGCTGTAGCGTGCCGGCGTAGTTACGGTCGTCCACCGCGTGCGCGCGTCCCGCTTCGTCAACCGCCTGGCCCAGTGCGACATCGGTCAACTTGTTGGCAGTACCAGAAATCACACCCTCGATCGCCCGGCTGTCACCAGAGCTCCGCGCCGCCTCCATCGCCCGCGACCCGATTACGCCGGCCTTATCCTTAGCTCGAGCGAAGGCGAGGTCGGACGCTGAGGGCTGGCCCGGGAGCGGAACCGCCGGTGCCGGCGCCGACGCCGACGACGGCCCGGGCATCGCCGTCACCTGCTGCAAAAAACTCTGCATGGTCGCGACGTTTGAAGCCTGCCGACGGTCAGCTTCGGCGGATTCTTCAGCCCGCGCTTGAGACGCACGACGGTCGGATTCTTCCGCCGCCAATTTCTCACGGTTCCGAATGACCGCATAGTCGTATTCGCTCATCGGCTGAGGGCTAATCGCAGCCATCGACGCCGGCGCCGAATACGACTGTTGGGGAGCGGCGGTCAACCTGGCGCGGTCTTCATCTTCGAATCGCAACTTCCGGGCGCGATCTTCAGCCGCATTCCGGTCGGCAAGCGACTGGCGCGCCAAGGCATCACTGGCCGCCGTCGCCGCTTTCTGCCGCGCCGTAATTTCCGCCTGTGACAGCGTGCCGGTGAAGTTCACCCCGGCAGCGCGAGTGGCGGCTGGTGCGCTAGTCACTGGTGCGCTAGTTACGGCCATGTGTCATTCCCTCCCAAAAACCGTGCCCGATTCTACACCCTTACGCCGCGATCTTGTCGCCTAGCACGGTGATGTCCAACCGCGTCGCGTCGAGGGCGCCACCGACCAGGAAGTCCGAAGCGGTCATCTCGAGCCCCGATGGGAAGTAGATGGGCAACACTTCGTTGGCACCAATCGCGTAGTCGTAGTACAGGTGCGTGCCGGCCGCGTTCGCGCCGCTGGCCCCGAGAAACAGCCGGAAGGTGGACGCGGCACCGTTGTTCGCCACGTTGATTTGGCGGACGATGCCCTTGGTGTTGGCCGAGGGGTTGTAAATGTTCGTCGTGTAGGTCGTGGTCAGCGCCAACGGACCCGCGAGACGTGAAATCAAGCCAGCCATCTAAATACCCTCTCTCGTTAGGATTCTAACCACGACAGCAACCGCACCTTGGCCGCCACCGCCGCGTCACGCGAATTACAAAAGAATCCAACCTGGTCGGCCGTTAGAAAGTCGGTGCGGCCGACCGTCGTGTATTGAACGAAATCATAGCCATCGAGCGAGTAGTAAGTCAGCCGATTCGCCCCGTCGTCGGTGATTCGCAGCCACATGATCGGAATACGGCTCTGGGGAATGTTCATCGCGCTTTGCGTCGTGCTCGTATAGTGGGCACTAAACGCCGTGGCGCTGCTAAATTTACTGCTTGAGAGAATCCCCGTCGGACTCACACACGCCAACATGGTATGCAGTTCGCCCGTCGCCGCTTCTCGGAAGACCAACCCGTAACTCGCACCACTGGCCGCATTCACGCCGGCAGTAGCAAAAAACGCCGCCGTGATTGTGTAGGGCGTCGCTGGTGCGTTCTTCATGCGCAACCGCAGACTATCCGCCGCCGTCGCGGGTACGCTCAGCAGGATGCCCTGGTCGCCCGTGCTCACCGAGGCCGCGCCTTGGTTCACCCACGAGAAGTCGGCATCCACTGGCGCCGTGAAAGCGGGCCCCACGGTCGGCCCAGATGTGCCATCGGCACCCGTTGCACCACGAACGCCGGGCACGAAGAAACACTCCCCGTCCTCACCACTGACCCCCGGCGGCCCCATGGGACCACCAGGCGTCCCGGCGGGACCGGTCGGACCAATCAGGCCACGGACCCCGCGCGGCCCTGGCGCCCCGGGCATTCCTTCGTCACCTTCAGGCCCCGGCGGCCCGATGATACTGCGCCCGTCCACGCCATCCGTCGCCACGCCGAGGCGCCGCAAGATAGCAAAGATGGTGTCGAAGTTTTCATCAATGCCGGCACTGGTGCGCGGCGTCCATTGCGACGCCACGGTGTAGGGCTTTGTCGGGATGCCCATTACTTCCGCCCCAATTCGAAGAACGGAATTTCGGCGCCGTAGATGAGGACGTCTTGGGCGTTCGTGTTCTGCCGCAACCGCACCTGCAGCAAGCGGCCCGCGCCAAGCACGTCAAGGCGTTGACGCCCCACGATGAGACTCACGGTTTGCGTGGTGCCCGCCGACGCATCTAGACCGCCGAGCGTGGGAATAAACTCGAGCGTGCCTAGCGCCGCGGGCTCAATGCGCGTCAGGACGCTGGGCGCCGCGAAGACTTTCTCGATGTCGGGCGTGTCGCCCGTGAGAATGAACCGCGCGTCCAGGTCGATTGCCGTGGCCGTACCGTCCGTCCGCGTCGCGTTGTTCATCGAATAGATGAACCCGTCATTACCACCGATCAAGGGGATGATTGAACCGTACGCATCCTGCACACACGCCGCCGCCGTCGGCGTGAAGGCAGTCGTCTTGTGCGGCCCGTAGAAAACCCGAGTCTTGATGTCGAAGCTAATCCACCGGTCGAGCACCGACGACCCGGCGGCCGCCAAGTGGAGCTCGTAGCAATCAAGGAGCGGATTCCACCGGCCGACCGCTTGCGGAAACATCGCCCGGTTGAAGTACGTGTCGGTCGTGAACCACGCATGCACGTCGGCTCTTGAGAGCAGCGTGAACCCTTCGTCGTCGTACTGGTAGAGCCCGTCTTCACCGAGGCAGTAGCCCACGTCTTTGATGACGGCCACCGAATCAGGTGCGATGCAACCGGCCCCCTCGATCACCTTGATCGGTTGCCATTCTTCTTCGTTCTCACCAATGATCTTCTGCACCGCATCGCGCTTGCACACACCTAGGTCGGACTTGCGCGGGATGAGGGCGGTGATGCCTTCTGTCGTGCCACCAATAGGCGCGATCGGGAAGTACCGCGACGCCGGCCACGCCCACGGCTGTTGAACGACCGTGCGCCGCAGATTGTCGACGTCTTCCGGCAGGTCCGACACGCCCCACAACGCGCCCTTCCATTGCACCAGGAGCTTCATGCGCGTCCCGCCGGCGGACCCCGGCGGCAATCCCAACTGGTCACTCAAGGTGGCAAACAACGACAGGGCCGCGTCCTGCATGTTGTTGTCGTACGTGGTGATGATGTTGTCATCCAACATCGCCCAGCGGAAGTAAACCTCGCCACCCGTGGTGGTTCGATAGATGATCCGGCAATTCACGGATTCTTCGTTCGACACCGTGATGCCACTGACGGCAATGCCAGTGTTGACGGCGGTAATCGTCGCCACCGGACTCATCGGGCTTTCGCTCACCACCCGACCAAATCGGTCCTTAATCGCGTTCGAGAACCGCACCTTGTAGACACCACTCAGGCCAGTGCCGGCGCCAGCCGCCAACGTCGGGGGAAACACTGGCGCGCGGGGCACCAGGATGCGACACGTCCCGTCGCTATCCACCGACAGATTGACGGTCGGGCTATGCGACAGAATCACCGAACGATTCAGGAGTGCCATGCGCAGCCGCTTGGTTTGATCCAACGTCACGCCGTCGGGCAGCACAATTTCCGTCGCGGACCCGTTGGTCCCAATCGCGTAAAGCTTGCCGCCGGCCTGGGCAATCGACCACGCCATTACGGTAACTCCAACACGGTCAAAATTCCTTCCAACGTGGTGGGCCCCAACACGCTGGACCATACCCCGGCCGACGTGCGCTTGAGCACACGACCCGTACCCGTGTCCGCCGTGTCTTCGAACGGCCAGTACAGGGCCCCGTCGAATTCCACGGGCCGGCCACACCGACCCGCGAAACTGGTATACGTCGTGAACACGTCGAGCTCAGACGTCCACACGGCCCCATCCGGCGACGAATAGATGGTCCCCGCCATGTAGGCAAAAATCTTGTCCGCAAACACCGCCAGTTGGCCGCCGCAGGTCACGTTCCAGGGCGTCGCGTCCGTGAACACCGTCGAGTACACACCGCTAGGCGTGCGCTTGTAGATGTTCATGGATTGCGCGGCGACTTTTGACCCGGTGCCGATATAGAGATTCCCAAGGAAATTCACCATCGACACGGGAACACCGGTCAGCGCCGCCGAGTCCACCGTCCAGGCCGTATCGCTATCGGGATTACATCGATACACGTAACTGGTCGCACCGCCAGAGTTGTCATCGGACACCCCGACGAACAATTGCCCCACGAAGGAGAAGATGCTGTACGCGGTGTAGTCGGCACCCATCGCGCCGATGATCATAGTCAACTGGCCCGTGACCATATCCAGGCGGAACAGACGCCCGTAGGTGTAAGCAATCGTGCCGAAGTAGTACGCGCCGTTATGAAACCCACTGGCGCCGGCACAGAACGCTTCCTCGATGGGCACGGTCGTATCGACCGACGGACACACCAAGACCAACCTGGCACTGGTGTTATCCCAGACCCAAATGTCATCGTGAGCGCCATCACCACTCACGTAAAGCATCAACCCAACGACCGGCTGCACGGGCGGAATTCCCAACACGGGTTTTCCAGGATTCGAAAAGAACCCCGGAGTGCCAGGTGTATCGACCGGTGTCCACACCGCGCCATCAGACGAGCGGTACCAGACCTCCGTCTCGTCGGCTACGTACATGTATTTACGCGGCAACGTCGCCGCGTTGAAGGGATTTGGTAGGGGCACGCTGCCGATGGCCAGCACGCTGGCGCCACTATTCAGCGCCGAAGCGTTGAGCCTGGTGAGGCCGCCACGCTTGCCAATGCCGCCCTCACCCGATGCCGTCGGAAAGACGACATTCTGCAGGAGGACCGCCGCATCCTTTTGTAATTGGAGTGGGTTGACGACGACATTAACGCCGGCTTGGCCAATGTCGTAGAGGTTGAATTTACCACTCGCCATGGGAGCCTAATTTCCCCAACCCTCGAACAACCCCTCAGCCACCTGGTCGTCCTGCTCCTGCCGCGGCGCCAACGCCACCAAGAGATTCTGTTTTTCGGTGGCGTAGAGCGAGAGCCACGACGGGTCGGGCGATTGGTCATCCCGAATACGCGAACGCACGTAGGCCGTCGCGTAGGCAATCAGGGCCTTGTCGGACTGGCCCGGGATGGGGTTGTCGTTGGCGGCAATCTTCGGCGCGATCGTCGGAATATAGGTCAGGCGCAGAGATAGCGCGGTCGTCGGCGCCGGCGCCACGTAGACGGTGCCCGCCGCTACCGGACCCGCCGCACCCGTGATGGCCACCAACATGCGCGACAACTGCGTTGGATCCTGAGCGGTCAACCGCCGCGCCGCCATGAATTCTGGCGACGTGTAGGGCTTGAAGACGAATTCGAGAAATGGATACGACGCCGGGACCGCCGGCTCGAGGCCGCGCACCACCATGACGTCAGTTGGCCACCCCGAAATCGTGGTCCCATTCGCCGCGATCGACACCGCCGACGGCGTGGTCGTGAAGTAGTAATCCTGGTAGAGCGCGTTGATCGCCTTCTGCAGGTCCCACATGCCATCGTTCAATTCGGCCAAGATCATCGCGTCCGTGTAAAACGTGTCACTGGAACCAGATGACACGAGGTTCGTGCGGACGCGGCCGAGCAAGGTCGTGAACGTGGTAGCCATCGAGTGGGATCCTTACTGCGGGGGGCCCGGCGGCGAAACATTAGTGGCCGCCGGCGCCGCCGCACACTGGACGCCGAACTTCGCCTTCGTCAACGGCGACTGGCACGCCAAATCGACCAAAATCGCTTCCTTCGTCCGCTCCACCTGGATGCGGTTGTACGTGAGAAGACCGCCGTAGGCGACGGCGGCCATGAGCACGAATCCGAGAACCCCAATTCCGAATGCTTTCACGTCGTTTCCTCCGAGCGAGAGGATAGCATGGGGCGCCTTAGATGCGCCCGATACAGTGGTACGCCACCACGTCGTTGGCGGTGAGGCCGCTCACGGTGAAGGCGGTAGCGGAGATGGCCGAGATGTAAGGGGTCGTGGTCGGCGCGTTGCGGAGCGTCACGACACAGAACGGGGTGTTGGTCCAAGCGGGCGCCCCGAAATCAACCGTGCAGGCCGTCGCGCCCGTAGCCGTGAATTCGCCGGTGACGTTGCGAGAGTTGGCGGTGATTGCGCCCGTGCCACAGGTGGAAACCGCTGGTGCGGCAGTCCCGATATTGACCTGGATACCGACGGTTTCGGAATCAGCCAGGTAGTTGAGCAGGCCGTTAGATGGCGCGATCTGCACGGTGCTGACCGCCCAGCGAATTCTCTGCGCCGCACCAACTTGGACGCCGCCGCTGTTCACCTGCGACCCAAGGATCGTGAAATTACCACCATCCGTGAGCGTCGCTGGGTACGTCACCGCCGCGCTCACTGGATCTATAGACCCCAGCCGCCACGTCCCGGCCACCGTGTTCCCACTCACCGGTAGCACTTCCGTGAAGAAGCTCACCGCGCGCGACACCGCATCGTCTACGTCCCACCCCGCGCCCTGTAGCCGCAGCCGCCGCGAGATTTGGACCGTCGCCCCCACCGTGGCCGCCGTCGAGTTGATCTGAGAGAAGCCGTCGGTCGAGGTCGTGGCCGTGCCGACAGCGGTGAGGCCAACGGAACCCGCGGCGAGACGAGAGAACGTCGCGTCGGCTCCACTTCCGAATCCACCAGACGCGAAATTAAGAGTCCCAGATGATGTGACAAACAGGTTGCCGTACAAACCATTCGCCAAAAAGACGTTCGTAAACGCCCCCCCAACGACCACCCCGAGTTGATCGGCGGCGGAACTGATCAGTCCCGTATTGGGGTCACTCGCAAAACCCAAGCCGACCGTTGTAAGCCCACCGTCAGGCCCAAGAACAGGCAACGTGCTCGTGAACAATGTCGACGAAATGGTCACACGAGGCGTCGTGCCCCCCGCAAACAGCGCCAGCGTGTCCGCCGCACTCGCGCCGTAGCCGGTGTTCGTGTCGCCCGAGAACGAGTACGGCGGAATCGTCGCACTCGCCGTCCCGAGCAACTGGCCCGTGAACGCACCTGCCGGAAACGTGAAGGTCGCCCCGTTGATGAACGTCACCGCGCCATCGACGTCAATCTTCAGAAACCCCTTGCCGTCACTCCCCAGGAGCAACGGGACGCGATTGCCGGCCGCGACGAGCCACCCGTCACCCGTGAGCCGGATGATTGAATCCTGCCCCTGTGGGGTGGCCAGGAAGGCCGTCAACAGAAGGGCGCCTACGAGGAATGTGCGAATCTTGGTCATCTTGGTTTCCTGAAAAGTTACGGGGTGCAGACCGTGACGATGCCATTGACCACGGTCGCGGAGGCGCACGTACCAGACGCGCCGGCCGTGGCACCGACCGTGTATGCAGGAGCAACGACGGATGTGCCTGCGTAAACTGTGCGCGGCCTGGTCGCCCCACTAGCGCCGATGTCCGTCACGTTATCGGTCACGGCCAGCATGTGGCCATCACTGGCCGTAAACTCCCACCGACCCGACCCGGCGGTCTGGATACGAAACGCCCGAGCGGTACCAGCACCAGTCTTTTCGGTGCCGATATAGGCGATGTTAGACGACCACAGGTAGCTCAGAAACTCACTATCGCCACCACTAACGGTGTTGTAGACACGGAAGGACTGTGCATTCGTGCCGTTGCGCTGCGCGAGGGTGTTGGCCGCGTTGTCCCGTTGAATGATCGTGTCGCCACTGAAATATAGCCGAGCCTCATTCCCGAAAATTTGGCCGTAGGCAACCCCGCCGGATGTGCCCCATCCGAACGCGGCGCCACCACCAACAGAGCCAACAACCTCTGTTGCCCCATTACGGAACCAGCCATTGCCATCCTGACCGATGACAACACTTGGACTACCGAGTGAGCCGTTCGGGAACACTCCAGGCACCGTGCTCGTGAACGCCGTAGCCGTCGCCGTGACGATGCACGTTCCTGCCACGGAAATAGATACCGCCGGGACCGCCGTGAACGCGATACCCGTCGTGAGGAACCCGGTTTCATTGAGCGCCGGCGCCGCGCACGTCGAAGCCGGGATCGAGCCACCATCCAGCGACACGCGCAGCACGCCCGACGAGTTCGCCAAGAGCGCAATCGGCACGCCACCGACCGTGCCGTAAATCCGCATGATCTGCTGCGCCCCCACCGGAGACGACAGCCAACCACCCGCCAGGAGCAGCGCACAGAGCGCACCCGCCACGAACTGCTTTATTCGCATACGACCCTCAGCACGCCGCTGCTGTTCGCCAGCAAGGCAATCGGGGCACCGCTCACGGTCCCGTAGATGCGCGTGATTGATTGCGCGACGACGGGGTGCCCACTCACGAGCACCCCGGCGACAAACGCGACAACGACGATCAGTTTGGTTTTCATGGTGCTAGGCCACCGACACGCCCGACGCCCGGTTGCCGGCCGGCCGAGAGGCCGCCGTCGCCCGCGCGTAGCCTTCCCACTCGATTTCCATGGCCAGGCCCGCGGCACTCACGTTCGCCACGAAGTCCTTCGCTTCGGTCAGCTGGAACCCCATGGGACCGTAATCCCACTCCTGGTAGCCCAGCCCGGGTGACGCAATCACCTGAGCCAGCTTCTTCGGCGTCGAAGCCGTGTCCTCGAAGGAACACGATTGCGCCGCATCCGTCGTGACGTTCACCCGGATTTTCTGGATGAAGATCGAGAAGTACGCATTCGGGCACGCCACCAGCGTTTGGTCGCCATCGCCGGCGGCCAGTTTCAGCCGGCCGCCGACGTCCTTGAACTGCGTGTTGTAGTTCCGGTTCTTGACCGCGACACCCATGGGGTCCGTCCTTTACTGCAGGATGTACTGCACCGTCAGGGTGCCAACCAGGCCCGTCGCGTCGCCGGTCTTCTCCTGCACCGTGACCCACTTAGCCGACGCCGCCAGCTGCGCTTTCGCGTTCGCGCCACTGTCAAGAGTGGCATCCATCGAGTCAGCCAGGATGGTTGCCGCATTGGCATCAATGCCATCAAGCAGCGTGTCCGACCCCGTGGTGGCCGACACCGCGGTGTAGCCCACGTCGATCGTGCAAGCCGCCGTCGCCACCGTGGTGACGTTCAACAGCGCCCGCAAGATGATAGCCGCCGCCGGGAACGTTACCGCTGCCAGCACGCCCGCGTGCAGCGCCGCGCCGGTAATGGCAAACACTTCGGTGATGATCTGCCGATCGTTCAGCGCCGATTGCGCAACACCGTCGATCGTCGGGGTGGTCAGCGTCTTGTTGGTAAGAGTCTGGGTCTGGTCCTCGGAGACGACCGACCGAATGGTCGTGCCGTCATTGTCGAGAAACTTCACCTTGTCGTCCGCCGTGTCGTACGCGATCGGCGTCGCCTGGGGATAGTCGCGGAACGCGCCACCCACCACGATGGAGGTCAACTTGTCGATGAATCGAATGGCCATGTGATACGTGCTCCTGCAAAGAGGGGGTGCCACGCGCACGAGCGAGGCACCCCGGTTGACCAACCCGAGAGAACTTACGGCGCGCCGACGATCACGAAGCCGGTCGCGGCATCAGCCGCCGCCGACTTGGTGTTGCCGTTCACCGTGGTGTGGCACCCGACCGTGCAACCGGTGCCGAACGGCAGACCGTCGTTGTAGGTCGGGCAGTATTCACGGCCGCCGCCGGCGGTGCCGACGAGGAACGTGGTGAAGTCACCGTTCGCGGCCGCGGCGGTCGCGTGGTTCGACGCCTTGAACCAGGCGTCCGTGGTCGACGCGGTGGGCTTCTTGATGAACAGCGCGAACACCTTGCACGCCGCATCCGACACCACGACGTCCGCCGAGGCCAGCCCGGAGAACATCTTGATCTTCAGGTCCGGGTTGCGCAGCGATTGCATGTGCTTCCACAGCGCACGCAGGTTTTCCGCGACACCGGGCCAACGGGAATCGGGGTACGTCTTCTGGACGACCAGATTGATGTTTTCGAGAACCAACGCCATGACTGACTCCTAACGCGCGCCGCGCCCCTACGGGCGTCCCGGCGTCGCTGCGGCCCCTGTACGGCCGGTAAAGAATGCGCCCGCGCCCGCATTCTGGGGACGATAGGCGCGACGGGGGCGCCCCGAGAGAGACTTGCTCCGCGCGCCATCGGGCGTCGCGTAGGCCAACGACGTGCGCGAACCGTTCATGCCCTGGTAGGCACGATACATGTCGATCGAACGCATGTCCGCTTCGTCGGCCTGGCCGGCAATCAACCGCTGTTCGGCCGCCACTTCGTGGCCTTCCAACTGGCGCGTGACGGCGCCGGCATTCTTGAACCGCCACTGGTCCCGCTCCTGCAGGTCCAGCAGCACTCGGCCCCACGAGAACCCAAGCAACGTCGAAGGATTCACGCTCGTGACCGGGTAGAGGTTGAAACGCACCGCGATCGCGGTGTCCGGCTTCTTGTCCATGAACACGGTCCACGGCTGGGAAGTCGTCATCACGCGCATGATGCGATACAACGGCTGGTCGAGCGACGGGAAAATGCGCAGCGCCGGGTCGAACGCATAGAGCTCATCGAGAAACCAGTCCGCCGGCTTCGGCAAGCTGTAGGGGCTCACCGTGGGGATGTAGTTCTCCGTGCGCCGCGCGCCGGCGTGGTTCTCGAGCAAGCCCATTAGCGCATCCCCGCCGAACCGATACCGTTCGGGTTGTAGAGTTCGGGCATGTAGACGCTGGCCCGGTTGAGGCCCGACGAGCCACGCTTCGGCAGCTTGCGGCGGCCGCGCGTCACGAGCACCGCCCGCGAACCCGGTTGCACCAGCAGGGAGCGATCGAGGGCTTCGGGCATGTCGGTCTGCTCGAGATATGAATAGTCCGCCGCGGCACCGCCGAGGGACGGAATGGCGATCAGGAAGTCGGCCGAACCCTGAATTTCCGGGTCTTCGGTGCCCATGACGGGGTGCTGGCGGCGGCAACGCTTGGCCGCGCCCACCGTCATCGGTTCGCACGCCACGCGGCCGTCCGGGGCCGCCCCAATGACCTTGAACATCGGCGCCTTGTTGGCGGGGCTGAGTTTCTGTTGACCGGTCTGCTCGTCAATGTCGGGCACCAGCTTGTAGCCGGGGCGCACGGTGATCGGCTGGCCGTCCGACATGCAATCGAGCGGCTGGGTCGAACGGTTGACGACGAGGACGATGGTCTGGTTGCGCTGTGCCATGTGAGTTTCCTTTTTCGAGTGCCAAAGGGTTGCGAAGAAAACGATGGTCCAGCCGTCTCATAACTACGGCTGGACCACCTGGTGTCAGGTTGTGGGCGGTCTTACGAACCCGCCTCGCGGACCACAATCAAGGACTGGCCGGTGATGCCGTCCATGCGGAAGCCCTTCGCGGGGTAGCGGACGTGGTTCTGGTAACGCTTGCGGTACCACGCCTCGAACGAATCGCGGCCCGAGTCACCCGAGCCGACGCGCACGAACACGCGCTCGTCTTCATCGACCCACGAACCCTTATCGGACGTGTAGCGCACGGCACCGCAGTTCTTCTTGTCGATACCAAACACCATCGCCAGAGGGTGCGTGCGCAGCGCCTTGATGTCTACGCCTCCGAACGGCAAATCACCCTGGGTGAACGCCGCCGTGCCGGCATCGGGCCGCTGCAGGTTGTTGCCGCTGTAGCGGCGATCGGGCTGCGTGATGGCGATGACCAGGCGGCGAATCGACTGGTGCATGGTCAGGGTGTCGATCGTGGCGCCAAGGCGCTGCTCCGACACATCGGCCATCTGCTGGAACACGTCTTCCGACAGCACGCCGGTCGACGCCTTCACGTAGGTCTGGAACGCCGGCCAGAGATCGCGGTCCACGTTGAAGTAGTTGTTCCGGTAGGTGCCGTCATCGAACAGCGCCGTCAGGCCCCAGGCCGCGTGCTCGTACGACGTGTCGAGAATGTCGGTCACGCTCGAGTTCGCCGCCTGCACGATGTAGTCGTTGTCGGCCACCGACGCATCGCACACCGCATCGATCACGATTGAGGCGCCATCCTCCGAGCACGAGACGACCTTGCGGACGCCCGTGCGCAGTTCGCCCGTTGCCGGGTTGACCCACGCGATGTACATGCCGGGCAGGAAGAACCGGTTGCCGAAGTCGTCGCCGGTGATACCGCCGGGCGCGTCCACCGTGAGCGTGGTCGAGCCGTTCGGGCTGGCGTCATCGACCAGCGACAGCACACCGCGGCCGTCGGTCGTGAAGCTGTATTCCTCCATGCGCGCGATGTCATCGACCAGCCGCGTCATTTCGTCCTTGCGGGCCGAACGGAACGCGCCTTCGGACTTCATTGAATCGAGCATCACTTCGGAGGTCAGGCGAATACGAGCCATGAGCTTGCGCTGGCCGATATGCACCTTGACGTAGCCCTGCGCACCAGCCGCGCCGAACGCCGAATCTTCACCCGTCCACATGGGTGAGATGTTGCGCGAGACGTGCTGGGTGTAGACCACATCCTGGCCGGCGTACTCGGCCGTCTCCATCTTGAACATGTCCTTGATGGGGAACCGGTTCAGGGTGGATTCGCCCACGAAGTCTTCGTAGACGGTCTTGTACAAGCCGCCAAACAGCTGTGTGTTGACGCCGGCCGCGATGACGGCCGTCGGGCCGAACAACGGGAAGCCGGCCGCAGAACTGACGAGGGAAACAACAAACAGACACACGAGGGCCGCAGCCGCCCGCATGAAGCGATAAGGAACCATTTGAACCGCCGTTCTACAGCGTCGAACTTGGACTAGCCGCGCAGCGCGTTGCTGACGTGCTTCCAAGCCGCACCGTGGATGGCGTCTTCGTCGGCAGGATCGACCTTGGGGACCGGAGTGCCCGTGGCATCGGCGCGTCCCGCGAGAGGAACGGCCTTGCCTGCTGCAGCCCGAGTGGCCGCCGCAACCACGTTGGCGCGATGCGCCGGCGCGTGGTGGATACCCGCGTAGTGGTCCCGAAATTCGTCAAGCAGCTTGCCGTCGCCACGCTCGTAGCGATTGACACGCTCTCCCGTTCGATCACGCAAGCACCAATTGCGGAACCCTTCGGCCAGTTCGTCCTTCTGGTCCTGGGTCAACTGGTCCGCTTTCCCCTCGGCGCCGAGAATGAACGGCGTCACCTTCTCGTAGACGGTGGCCATCGTGCGTTCGGCAAACGTCGACCAATGGGTATCGTGCTGGCGTTGAAACGCGGGAATCGCACCAAGAGCCTTCGTGATTTCCTCGGGATTCAGTCCGAGAAGCGGCTTGAGTTCGGGCACGGCTTCGAACAGCCGGGCGCGAATCGCTTCCGTCCTGGGATCACCCGTCTTTGCCGGCGCAAACACCGCCTGCAACTTTTCGAGGATGCCACTTTGGCCTTGGACGATCTGACGAAGACTTGCAAGTTCGGCCTGTTCGGCGCGACGCGCAATTTCTTCGGAACGACCTGCAGGGAGGGCACTCGGAGTTCCGGCCGCTGGCGCATTCGGATTCGGGTTCTGGGCTGAGGCGCCGTCGCGTGACGCCCCCGCTGCTGGCTCCCCGCCAGTACCCGAATTCGGAGTGCCGGACGTGGGGGCACCCGCTGCGTCATCCTGGCGGCCTGAGCCGCCACCCGCGCCAACGCCTGCTGGAACTGCGTATTCCGGGTCGGCCACCGCGGCACCACTCCCCACATCTTCCGGCCCCATGAAGGGAACGGTCAACGCCGCGAAGGTGCCAAAGTGTCGCCAGAATCCGTGCATGGACCGAGAGGTTACGCGAGGTCGTTTCGAGAAGTCAAGCGACAGGCCGAACTTAGTCTTCGAAGTAGGCCCGCGCCGGGCGCGGCAGAGCGGCTATCGGAATCGGGTCAGGGCACACCGGCACCGGGTCATCCTCGTCACCAAGCGTGACCTTCGTCACCCACTGTTGCCCCAGCGCAAATCGCATGTTCTTCGCGTAGTTGTCTGCCGGTGGACGCTCGAGATCAGCAAACATGGCCTGTAGTTTGTCGATGGTCAGACCGCCAGTTGACGCCAAAGGTTTTTGCCCCATTGACGCGAACGTCTTTCCCGCACGCCGACCACGGGCGGCCATTTCTCGCTGGTTCGGCGGCGCGATGATCTCACCCACACGTGAGCGGATCCAAGCGATGCCATTGCGGAAATTTACTTCAGATTCGCACATCGCTTCGGCCAACGCAGCCGGCACGAATACTTCCCGCAATTCGTTCTGTTGACTGACCATGCCAACCGACACATCACCGGACACGTTCACGACAGCATTGAACGTCCAGAACGGATATATCTCGGCCAGATTTGGCGCGATGGCGCTATTGAATCCGAAGCAGAAATTCGAGGATGCTTGCCGGCCCACCGGCCCATATTACACCGGTGGGGCGGTCGCGTTGTTGCCGGCACCTGGAACGTCGCCCGGGTTGCCACTTTCGCGGTTGGAATTGGTCATCGCCTGGCCCATGCCGGGAGCCCCTGGCGTCACCGCCGTCTTGGCGCCGACAGCCATCGCGGCTTGCGCCATGGCGGCCATTTCGTGCTGTTGAATCAGCCACGCCACCATGCTCTCGAGCCACGGCTTTTCGCGCATCAATTCGGTGACGCGATCGGAGCACGCCCACTTCGTATGCTCCGCGACGAACACCTGGGCGTTTTGCCACGGCAGACGCTTGCCTGGCGGCGGCGGCGTCACCTGCGGCGCCCCCATCACGATCGCGCCGGTCATCGGGTCCGCCATCGGCGCCCCGGGCGTCAACTGCGCCACCATGGCCCATTCCTCGAATTCGTTCTGGACGCGCAGCGCGAAACTCACCTGCGCATCGGTCCCGGGCAGCAAATCCGCCTGGCCGAAAATCTTGGCGATGCGGAACCCAATCTCCGGGTTCTTCGCGTCGATCACGCCCATCTGCTGCAACTGCTGCACCGCGGCGCGCTTGCCCAGCGAGGTCTTCGGGACGTTCGACCCGTCCTCGACCATGATGCGAATGTTGCCTTGCAGTTGCGCGTGCTGGAACTTCTGGTAGGTCCACTGTTGGTTCGGGCCCAACGCTTGCCACACCCGTTCCTCGGGCCCGAACTGCCGCTCGAGCTCAATCACCAGGTTGAACCACTCGCGGTAGCTGCGGCCGCGCGCCGCCAGCTGCGGCTTGAACCGCGACTGGCCCTGCTCGACCATCAGCTGCATCGCCGAGAACGCCTCGACGCCGGCTGGCTTGGACCCCTTGATGATGTCGTACGTGCCGGCCAGCGATTCGAAGTCGGCGTAGTACATCTCGCGGATCTTGAACAGCGAACCGGGCACTTCGGACCCGTCAATCCGCTGCGGCCGCGTGTCGCCACTCGCACTCGGCGTGTGCTCCATGACGAACCCGGGCTCACCAGAGAACTTGCGAATTTGCGCGCCCTTGGCGACGCTCCAAATCGGCGCCGCGCACCGCTGGATGATCATTTGAATCATCGAGTCCAGCTGGTTGATCTGGTCCTGCTTCTGGATGAGCCGATCGAGCGGCGACTTCGCCCAGAACCGGCCGCCCACCTTCTCGTAGCGGGTATGCACGAACGGAATCAGCCGGTCGCCCTTGGGTGTCTTGAACGGCAACGGGCCGGGGATGTTCTCGCCGGGGAGTTCTACGAGTTCCGATGCGCCGCCGCCGCCGTCGGTGAACCGCAGCAACACGCCCTCGGGCCACTCCGGGGTTGGCTTGTACCAGAGCTCGTATTCCGTGACGCCCGGCTCGTTCGACGCGGACCCGGTGCCCCCGAACACCGGCGAGGCGCCAATTTCCGTCTGGGTCGAAATGCCGCGCAACAGCTGCAGCGAACGGTCGGTCGGCGCGTTCTCCCACTGGATCTTCGCCACCAGGTCGGGCGCGTGCTTCTGGTACCACGACTTGACGCGCCACCGCTTGCGAATGATGAAAGGCATTTCGCCCAATTCACCATAGGGATTCGGCACCGATATTTCGAGCGGCGAGATGGCGTCCGTGACGCCCTGGCCGAACGTCACCTGCTCTTGCATCAGAGCGCCGCCGGCGTCGCGCGCCTGCTCGAGTGACGGGGACCCGCACGTCGGGCACTTCTGGCCGGCCGCCACGATGTCCTTGGGGTGCGAGACGGTGGCGCACGAGACGCAGCGTTCGTACGTGACGACGACGTTGCCCCGATCGCGCGTCGGATCCCACCAGGTATGCAGGAAGGCGTTGCCCGTGACCAGGAGCCACCAATCGTGCTCCCACATCACGTTGTCCATGTTGTGTTCGAGATGCAGCGCCGGCGACAGGGCGTTGCAGGTTTGCGCCGTCGATTCGTCCAGTGTGTTCGCGGACATCGGCGCCGCGGTGATGCCGAGAATCACGCTCTGGAAGACCGAGATAATCGAATCCACCGACTCCGCGCACTTGTTCGTGACGGGCCGCGGGATCCACTTCTGCAGCCGCTTGTCACGCCACTGATTCTGGTTGCCGTCGAAGTAGATCCACTGGCGGCCGAGCATGTAGAGGATGTTCCGCCACCAGATGCGCTCGTACATCCACCGATCGTTGTCCATGCAGGCGTCCCGGCACGCCCGCGCCAACTTCAGCAGCTTGACCGGATCCTTGTACGGGTCGCTGGTACCAACCGTAGGAGCCTTGCCGCCGATGAACGCCGCCGACAACGTGGCGTCCAGGTTAGCTAACGGGGAGCCGGGAGAGGGCGTCGTCTGCGGTGGAAACATTGGGCCTTTGTGCTGCTAGTTGCGCATCCCGGTGAGAGCCCCGGTGGTTTCGTCTTCCTTGATGCCTTGACGCCTGGCTTCATCGTCGCCCATGTCGGAGAAATCGACCGCTTTCGCAAGGTCGGTCCCGAAGTCGTAGCCGGCCGGCGCCGCCGGACCACGCGGACGCGCGGGCCCTGGGACCGGCAGACCGACGTCGGGAATTTCAAAGTGGGCTTGCGCCACAGGCCGCACATGCTGCGGGATCGGGGAACCGGCGGGCACGCCGCCGACGAAATCAGGCAGACCCACCGACGGATAGCCGGACCCCGTATTGCCATAGACCGGCGCGGGCGCCGGCGTGCCCATTACGCGCGACATCAGGACGTCGTTGGTTTGCTGCAACGTCGACACCTGGTTGCGAAGGACTTCGACGGTCTGCTGTAGACCGGACGCGCGGCCACTGGCCTCGAGCTCCGCTTCACGCGCCCGCGCCACTTGGCGCAAGAGCAGTTCGGCTAGGGTGTCGAACTTGGTTTCGAGCCGGGCGATCGCGTCCGTCGACGATCCGCCGCCTGTGCTTGTGAAACCTGGCGTAGTGCCTGTGCCGCTTGCTGTTCCAAGATGCGGCGGCGGCGCTTGCCCACCGCGCCGGCCAGCTTCACCCGGGCGCGCGTCGGCGCGATCGGTTGCAGCATCATCACCGGTTCGGGGCCGTCCACCAGCCGCACCACGCGGAACAGATGCCCGCGCATCGGCAGGTTTTCGTTTAGCCGAAACCTTGCCAGCGGACTTGCGCTTCCGATAGGGGCCGCGGCGTCGTACGCCGCCATCGCCCGATGCTGCCACCACAGCCGGTTGACCCACACCCGAACCGAGTTCAGGGCCCGCAGAAGTCGTGCTGTCACTGGTCGCCTCAGTAGTCTTCACCGTACACCCGTTGATAGTTGCCGAACATGTCGCCCACTTCTGGGCCGGCGAGGTCTGCCATCAGGTCATCGCCGGGCGGTTGCGCGTTTGCGAATTCGTTCAGACCAGGCGCGGGCGCCGTCGCCTTGCGCCGAATTTCAGCTTGGCGATCATACACCCACTGTAAATCCGGGTCGTTCGCCTGTCGACGGAAGTTATACGCGCCTTCGCGTTTTTCTTCAAGTAACCACCCGGGCAAGTCGGGCCAGCCCATGATGGCGTAGCGGAGCGCATCGGGCAGGTCATCGTTCTTCTTGAACGGCCGTTCCTTGCGCAGTTCACCCAACCGGCTCTTGTCTTCGGCCCACCGATACGAGCGCAAATCCTTGAGCAGCTTTTCGTTCCACGGTTCGATGAACCACAGCTTGCGCGCCGAGAGCCACGATTGCACCCGGCGAATGCCTTCGTTCACGTCCGCCTGTTCGGCCGCATCGGGATAGATGCCCCACTGGTTGAATTCGAGGAACGCTTGCGGCTGGGTCCGGTCCATCACCCACTTGTCGACCACGAGCCCCTGGCCTTCCGTCCGCGCGGAAATGCCCTGCAACACGCCGTCGATATGTTCTCGGATGCTGCGCTGGCGCGCGGCATATTCCGAAATCACCACCAGGCCGGCCTCGGTTTCGACCAACACGACGCCGGCAAACGGATGGTCCGCACCGGGGTCCAAGCCGATGATGGCCTTTCGCGACGGCAGCACGTTCGGATATTCGGGGAGCACCTGGCGAATCTGGTCCTCCGTCCGCAACACCTGCTGCTCGAGGGCGGCGCCGTAGATGGCGCCCGAGAACGTGATGAAGTCCGCTTCGAATTCCTGCTGGAAGAACAGCGGATCCATCGTCCGCCGCGCGCGTTCGATTTCGCGCGGGTCGATCGAGGGGTTGTCGCGGGTCTTGTACTTCGACGCCCAGTACCCGGGCTCCCCGTCTTCGGCGGTTTCCCAGAAGGTTTTCCAGCACCAATCGAACCCCTTCGGGCTCGTGGTGACGATCGCAATGCCCTTGTTCGACGTCAGCGCCGGCAGCGCCGTGGACCAGGCTTCTTCCTGAATCTTGCGGGCCTCATCGATCCACAGGAAATCCAAGCCCGGGCCGCGCGCCTTTTCCGGGTCATCGAGCGAACGAAACGCGATGCGCGTGTCGTTGATGAGGATCAGTTCGCGGTGCGACGCCACCCAATCCTTGACCCACTCCTTCGGCACCACCGAGAAGACGGCCGGTTGCACGAAGTCGTAGAGGTCGTCGTACGTCGGCGCGCAGACCCACCCGTACTGCTTCGGCTTCTCCATCGCCAACTTGACGACGGCGACGCCGCCGATGCGCGTCTTCCCGCCGCGGCGCCCGGCAAACAGCGCCAGCCGGTCGAACTTCGGCCCGCCATCAAACGTCAGCGCGGACCCGTACTTGCGGACGCATGACGGACAGACCTTTTCGTCTTCGGGTTGGTCGGTGGGGTCGAAGGCATTCGAACAGCCGGGACACTTCACCAGCCGCGCCATCACGGCGTCGAGGAACATCACCTGGAACGGGTTGTAGAAAAGCTCTACCCCCGAACCTTCGTTGTAAATCGGACTACGAGCCATCGGCGGGCGCCGGTTCCGGCGGCAGGTCGATCGCGTTCAACTCGGCTTCTTCCTTCGAGATGCGCACAGGCGCATCCTTGCCACGCCCGATCACCTTGCCACTCGGCGGGATGACGTTCGCGCGGGCGACACTCACCCCGGGCGGCAAGTTGAAATTCAGGGTGAGGGTCGGCACCAACGGCGCGGCCGTCGGCCCACCCCCGCCGGGCGCACCCGGTTTCGCCGGTGCCAACCCCATCGTGTCGAGCACGCGATCGGTATACTTCTCCGACCCGGCCTCGAGCTTTTCGATCACGTTGTCGACGGCCAGCGGCAACGCGACATCCGTCAGCCGCGCGACGGCACGCTGCACTTCGTCGCCCAGCATGTCCCGTTCCTTGAGTGCCCGGCGCGCAAGTCGCACCTGGCCGCGCGTCAAGCCGGTGAGCTCTGCCACTTCCTTTTCGGACTTCCCCTGAATCGTGAACCCGAGCACCGCGGCCATGTTGACCATGGCGGCCTGGCCGGATTCGTCCGTCGGCCGCGTCATCAAGACCGCCGCCTGGCGCACGTCTTCCAATTGTTCGAGGGTCGGGCCCGCGTTCGAAATCGCCGTCGGCTCTGGGCTGTATCGCTCAGGCGTTAGCGCCCGGCCGGTCGGGGTGTCACTCATCCGGGGAGGATGATACGCCTACGACGTCCGGTTGACCAAACGGGCCGCGATCGACGGGATGCTGTCTTCGCCGGTTTTCGCCGGCCTCGAGGTCCGTGCACGGGGCTCAACCCGGGCCGGCAACGTGGCGTCCGTCGGCGTGTCCGCCGCGAACTTCTTGGCGACCTCGGGATGGTTCGCTTCGAGGTGCTTACGCTGGGCTTCGGAACGAAACGGCATCTCAGCGCCAACTCGGAACAGGGTCGGGCACGGCCGACGTGTAGACCAACCGGACGTGGTTCGGTTGTTCGTGCGCGACGTGCACCGCCAAAACCGAGCCCGTCAGCGCATCTCCAATCAGGAAGTAATCCCGCGCGGTGCCGGCGCCTTGGACCATCGCTACTGGCGCCGTCGTCATCCTCGCCGATTCGAGAATCCGCCGGCGCGTCGCATGGTCCACCCAGACACTTTCTGGATGCCCGAATTGCGCGATCGCCAACTGCAGGTCGGTGATACACCAGTGCTGAGGAAGACGGACCAAGACCGAGCGGTCAGACCGTCGGAATTCCACAGCCGCGAAACCGCCCGATGCCGCCGCGGTGGCTTCCGCTTTCTTCCCCGAAATTGAGAGGGCCGCCGACAAGGCGCCCAGGCTGGCGACGAACATCCGGCGCGTAATCATCTGGCCATCCTCTCGAAGTCCGCCGCGATCGATGCGTATTCGTCGCGCAACGCCTGCCGCCACATCTCACCCGGCGGCCGCCCCTTCGACGCCGCCATCGCCTCACCAGTAATGCGAATGCGCGCCATCAATTTGCGCTGGGGAATCACCACCGTCCGGTAGTCCCGCGCGCCGGTGCTGGACGCAAACAGCGGCACCGTCGGCAGCGCCAGCGACGCCACGCCCAGGGCCGCAAATCGGAGGAATGAACGTCGGCCAAGCACCATGGCCCAGACTTTACGCCGACGCCCGCGCGCCGCGCAACTGTGGCAATTGTTCCACATGGAACATTTCGGCGGGAAGTGGTTGCGGGAGTGGGATTTGAACCCACGACATCGCGGTTATGAGCCGCGCGCTCTAACCAGGCTGAGCTACCCCGCGCCAAGGATTCGGTTGGTTGCCCCGCGGCAAGGTCATGGGAACGACAGCAACTTCGAAGGGAGTGGTTGATTCCACGCCCGCCGCAAGGGCCAACCGGTTCTCGTAGTTCGGCACTCCCGGCAAAGGAAGGAGCCCAACCCGAAGGCCCACAGCTTCCGTCAACCCACCCGCCGATGTCAAGCTCGAGCCCCAGGCCGATGTGTGACAGATGGGGTCACAAACGTATTCGCATTCCCAGATATAGCCCGTCTCTGACGGCCGCCGCAACCCCTTGCAAACAGACCAGTTGCCGTGTGCTAAAACACACAGGTGACAAAAATTGTCGTCAAGAACTCTATTTGCCCAGTTTTCAAGCACTTCCAGACTTTTCCATGGGTGAGCGTCCGAGACTCACGGAAGAATGCAGCGGTTGCCTCAAAGCAAGATTCCACTCCCCTTGCGCCCAGCCACACCCGCCAGCGAATAACTCACCGGTCATCCGACGGCAAACGTTCTTCAGTCTTCAATCCTTCCGACAACGAAGGTAACTCCTTCGATTCCAACGGCTTATCCTTCCAATTACGCCTGTGCCACCGGAAGAACAACCACCACACACCCGCCACCAGGAACGACATCTCGACGTCACCCAGCTGAAATCCCGCTTCCAACATCACCACTCCAATCAATCGAAAAAAAATTTGGATCCTGAACGGTTTAACGTGTGCCTTGACGGGTCCCATCCTGGGGGCGTCCCCCCCCTGCTGGCGCCCGCGATGACGCGCTAACCGTGCGAGAAACCTGCTACGCTATGACGCGCGCGTAAGTCGTTCATGGTCCTACACTTAGCCAACCAAGCGCGCAGGTCATCGTAACCGTCATTATCAGACGTTCGCTAATACCCCAATCAATTCATACCCTTTCGCCTGACACCTCACAATCGAGGGGGCGAAAACCATGACGTGTCATTAGCAGGTGACACACGAGCAGAGGGCCGCCACCCAAGGCCGGCAGAGGGCGCAAGTCTCGATTCTCCTGATATTTAACGGTTGAACCTCCTAGTCTCCAGAGAACCGGCCAATACATACACGCCGCGCGAGGGCCATAGAGTAAGTGAGTGTGTCAACCTGGACACAGTGAGCACGTAAGGTGTTGATACGGTTGGAATATATAGAGCGCCGGCAATTGTGGCAAATATTAAATCTTTGGTTCGAGGTCGTTTTTATAAACTTTTCGGTTGTTTTGCCTCTTGACAAGTGCGAAGCTTGCCCGTTCTCGTTTTTGGTTCGACACGGTAACGGCAAGCGGAGAGAGGGAAACCCGATGACAACCACCGGAAAGACGGCCGCGCAAGGGCCGACGGAGCAGGAAATACGCCTGGCCCTGGCGCAACGCCTGGCGCTGTATTACCACGTTGGCGACCTGGCCAGCATTTGGGCGGAACTGTCGCGCCACGACGGCCCGAGCGGCGCCCGCGTAGCCCTGGCCACCTATGAAGCCATCGAAGACATTTACGGCCGCATTGAGGCGATTCACTTCCAGCGATGGATTGAGGCCGGCAAATGAGCGCCGGCCCCATCCAAGGCGAACCCACGTGCACCGCGCGGTATTACCGCGTCACCGTCACGAGCGGGCCCGAGGCCGGCCGCGTCACGGCGATTGAGGCCGCATCGAGCAACCATGCGCGCGGCTTTTGTAACCGAACCTATGGAATCGGCGCCGCCACGGTGGCGCGCATCACGGCCGATGAGGCCGCCGAAGTCTTGAAATCGCTTCGAGCTCGTACCGATTCCGCCCTGGCGCCGGCCGTGGACCTGGGCGCCCTCGAAGGTGAAGCGCATTACCTGGGATTGACCGCCGGCCGCGAATATCCCGGCTTTCTGCGCATGATCGACTCGTGCGGGCGCATTCTCCACATTGGCACCGCCAATGGACCCCTGGCCGTTGACGTGTTTCCCGGCACCGCAGCTGAGGACAACGGAGAGCCGGCCGCCAGCGACGTGCTACAGGGTGACGGCCCGCGCGTGCTCGTGGCGCATGCCCTGCAGATTGCGGCCCGCGTGCCCGTCACGCATGCCGACCGCGCCTATCGGACGGACGCCGAACGCCGGCAGGCAGACCGCGACGAAGACCGCGCGAGAAACCACCGATGAAGGCCCCCCACCTGATCGCCGGCAACGCCAAGGCCGCGACCGTGGCGCGCGTGCTCAACCTGGACCCGGCCGCCGTGGCCAAGATGCAGACCTTGCAGGCCAATGCCGAGCGAATCGGACTCCCGATGACGGCCGAATTCTGCGCGCGAATTATCCGCCTGGCCGGCGAGGGCGACGAACGCGCGGCGGACCTCATGCAGCGTTTGAAGGTGCGACGATGACGCGCCGATGGCCGCAGCTTGAAGACGATTCGACACCAGTCCCGGCCGGCCTGCAGCCGCGCGCCGGGGTTGAATTTGGTTGTGGCGATGCCAGCTGCAGCCAGTGTTACGAGCCGATCAGCGACGAGAACCGCGAACGACTGGCGCGCATTGACGCCGGCCTACAGGTGCCGAAGTGAAGACGCCCCTAGACCGACTCACGGCGCCGCGCGCGTCTACCGACCTCGTGGTGTTTGATGGCACGTCGTACGGCCTGCAGCGCCGGCCGTGGATTGTCAGCACGCCGCGATTGACCGACGACGGCCGCGCCGGCCTGGGCGTCATCGGCGCCGATAGTGCCGACGAGGCCCGGGCCCGAGCTCTAACCATGTTCCTGCAATTCCCCGCGTGCCAGTCCGGCCTTTGCGTAGCCGTGGACGCATGGACCATCGAGCCGGCGCCGCGCGAGATTCCGACGCAAGAGGACATGCTTTACGTTTGCATGGTGCTAGGAGTGCTCGAACCCGGCAACGGCACCCGCTTGGCCGGATTCACGGCGGAAGGGCGGACCCATTGAGCCGGCGCATACCGACCCTATTTGAACGCGAAGCCATCGGCGTTAACGGCGCCCTCGAAGCCGTTAACGTGTTTACGTACTGCTCACGGCAATGTCGAACGGCCGACGCGCCGAACGTCGACAACGCCAAGGCCGAATCAACCGACCTTGACGAATACCCAGAGGGCGTTTATTGCGATGCTTGCG
>Ga0181339_1000034_pt1 | contig 49239 bp, 101 predicted proteins | sample Sp13VDMM110DD_FD_130101 | JGI IMG/M metagenome (GOLD analysis project Ga0181339, IMG submission 130101) | Freshwater viral communities from Lake Michigan, USA - Sp13.VD.MM110.D.D | ecosystem: Environmental > Aquatic > Freshwater > Lake | place: USA: Michigan | collected 2013-04-23 | reverse complement strand
TCTTCTTAGATGCACTTAATAACGGTACACTAGCCAAGGGTACATGTAAAGCATGTGCTTGTGGTAATCTGGTAGCTGATGCTATCGGTATCACACCAATTATTGATAAGAATTTAGATGACTATTACCAATTTAATAGTGAAAATGAACACTGGAAAAGAGCATTCTGTGTTGGATTTAAAAGTGTTACTGAGGCTGAGGTTAAAGAAGGAATAGCTCAAATACATAAAACAGATTTTACTATAGATGAGTTTATTCAAATAGAAGATGCATTTGAAAAGAATACAAAAATACCTTTTTTTAAATATAGTGATGTTACCAGAGAAGAAATCCTTGCAGACCAAACCAAAGGTCTTGAAGCTGTTGTTGCTGTAATGTTATCATTTGATGATTGCAAAGATATCGTACAAGATGTATTCACTAACAAGATAAATAAAGAACTTATATGTACAGAAAATTGTTAAAATCTCTTTGTATTTTACAAGTAGTATCTAACCATAAAAGAGAACCTAAATTAGGTAAAGGTTATTCAGAAGCTATGAGATTTAACCCGTTTAATCCTTTAAGCTATATCGCTTTAGTGTTGATACTGATTATTGGGATTATTTTGTATGGTGTAATTGGGTTTTGGAACGAAACTGATGTCTGTAACCCATTTAAATGGAACTAATGAGAAAATATAAAACACTTACCATGGTTTTGGTTGTTATCCTATCAGTCATTGCATATATCATGCTACTTAGCTTTAAACCTACTAGCAATGTAAAGACAGTAGCCGTGACCACCAATAGCGCACAATCAGCAACTACCATCATTAATAAGATGTGTAATAACGGTTGGACCCTAGATAAGGTTATTGAACAACCAGTTGCTACCAGTATTGATGGGAATTATTTTTATCGGGTTAATCACTCTGGTTATAGAGAAACCCATGGTAACCTTATTCTAATATTTAAACAATAATATGAAAAATATAACAATTAACATCAAAACAGGAAAATTTATACAATTTTTCAGACTTGTACTTTTAATAGGTATTAGACCTAAAAATTCCGTGTGTTATAAAGAATCAAAGACCAGTGAATTAAGTGATGAAATGCAGCTTAAAACAAATTATTACGAAGAAAAAATTGAAATTATGAATCGTATCAATGTTACAGATTATAATTCAATACGTGAACTTGAACAGCAAGTTAAAACACTTACTGAGGCATTGGAAGCTATCGAAGTAAGAAGCAGTAATGAACCAGTAATAAAAGGTTTGGCTCGTACAGCCTTAAAAAACATAAACAAATAACATGGAAAAATTAAAATTATTCGGTTGCCTATTTTTAGCATTATTAGCTTGCTTTACAATCGGCTTATATGCTTCATCTGAATTCAGATTCGGGGTACCAGTTGAACCACATAGATGGATAATGACAACCCTATTTGGAATATTCTTTTTAGTGGTTTTCCTTATTGATTATCGTAAGAATTAATTCCATCTATGATAGAAGAACAAATAATAGAATACGAAACAGCTAAGTTAGCTAAAGAAAAAGGCTTCATCGGTGTCGTTGGAATGATTGGTGGTAATAACTATTATAATCATAAGGGTGAATTGAATGGTGATGTGATTGATTCTCTTATACCTAAGAATAGAGGCAAGGAAGAATTCAAATCAATTGCTGCTCCTAGACAATCTCTGTTGCAACGTTGGTTAAGAGAAACACATAATATTCATGTTCAACCTCAAAAACATTTCCATGATAAAGGATATAAAATAGGAAAGATACCAGTTAGTGAAGTTAGTTATAATGGTCCTCATAATAAAAAATATGATTCTTATGAGCAAGCATTAGAACAAGGATTACTAGAAGCACTTAATCTTATATAACATGAAAGAAGAACTTATATCATTTGAAACAACTAAACTAGCCAAAGAAAAGAAATATGATATTAATCTATTAGAAGGTAGTTATGTTTTAGAAAAAGAAGGATACGTACATATTGTAAATAAAAACTATCCAACTTTTAAAAATAAAGAAAGAGATTATTATTTTATAGATAACCCTCAAATATATTTAAGACCTACTCAATCACTCCTACAACGTTGGTTAAGAGAGAAAAAGAATGTTGATATTCAAATAACACCATATCTTACTTCTAAAGGACTAGAAGGATATAAGTATAGTATTTTCCTTTTGTTTCACAATGGAACTAATTTTGATTGTAAAGGTACAGTTAATACAAATCTCATTCATTCATATGAACTTGCATTAGAAGCAGCTTTATATGATGCACTTAATCTAATCTAATATAATATGATACCACCACCACGTTATAATACTAACAAAAGGTCCATTAAAGAACTTCTACAAGTAATGTTAGAGAACCAAAGACTATTCGATTTTGGATTATGTCATTGGTCTTATGCATTATATGATGCTAATCTTATTAATGAAGATGAAGAAGATATCCTTAGAGAATATATCTCAGATAATCCACCCATCTGGTTTATCGTTAGAAGATTTCTTTTTGGTAGCGGATTCTTCTGGACCAAAAAGAATATTAAACCACGCATTAAATGGATTAAGAAACACATTAAGAAAAATACAGAATAATTGATATGAGAACAGATAGACTAAGAAAAGGTACCGAACCTAATAATATGGTATTATGGGTTGATGATGTTAAGATAACCTCTAAAGCTGTTGTGGCACATGGTTCACTTCATGATGGTGTGGTTATTAACTTTGGACATTATAATGTGAATGACTTATTGGTCCAAATGCTTGAAGACTACGGTGAAGATGAACTAATTAAACGAATTAAAAACCTAGATTAATATGAGAGATTTAACAAACTTAAAACCGAATGAATTAATACGCCTAGCTATTAATGATATGAAATTAACCCTTCAACAAGGTTATAGAATTGATATGCGTTATTGGGGTGAGAATATTGGTACACCTAATTGCTCCGTTTGCTTCGCTGGTAGCGTTATGCTTCAACAAGGTAAAGAACCATTATTCGATAAAACATTTAACCCACATTTTGCAGATAATCATGTTGAATCTGATATTAATAAAATAGTTTATACGGCTTTAGATAGTATTAGAAATGGTAATCTGAAGGATTTCTGTAATTATCTTCATATTGAACTGCCGTATGTTAAACCTTTTAAGGTTAAAATAACTAACTTTGAATGCGAATATGTTAATGGTAATGAAGAAGAATTCTATGATAAAATGGAATGGGTTGCTAGTCTTTTTGATTAAATTTGAACCAATATGAATGATAGCCAGTTAAGCCGTAGAATAAAAAACCATATCAATGAGAACCAATCAATTCTTGATGACCTCGTTGAACATATAGAAGACCTAGAATCTCTAATAGAAAACAAAAACTCAGATATTGATGATAAAGATAATACCATTAGAACGCTAGAATCTGAAATAGAAAGCCTAAAACATGAGATTAGAAATCTTCAGTCTGACCTTGATGGTGAACATTCTAATTATAGAAAAGCATAACCTATGAAAAAGAAAAACCTAACAGCCAATATAGAAGAAATAACCAAGTACATTAAAGAACTTGAAAATGCTATAGAAACCAAAGAAGAAAGAATCGAACACCTTGAAGAAGTTATTCATTCCCTACATAGAGAAATTAGAGACCTACAAGATAATATATGAAAATACAAATCACTTGGATACAAACCAATACCATACAAACTAAAAAGCTTATTAACCATTGTAGAGCCGATATATCTGGTGAATTCTTTACCATGAACTCACCCATATATAAAGCAATAGAAGATAACTCCTTCTGCCTTAAACTTGGTTATGGTGAACATCACTTTACAATAAAAGAATTGTAATCGAACCTATGTACACATTTGTGTACATGAGATAAGATAAAAACTATTATGCCCATGCCAGATATTAAATATAGCTTCCATCTAAATTTCCAAGAAATTGGTTATCGTCTTATATATGCTGAACTCCATTCAGGTGGTTATTCACGTCTCATATCTATGGACGGTATCGTATTCGAAAATCCTATCCCATTATCAGAATACGCTTCTGCCCTATACTATTTTAATACCATAGGACTACCTAAACCTACTCATAGAGGTTATTAACCCATAGGTTCCGAGATATAAGACTAGGGGTGGAATTATATACACATTTGTGTACATGGAAGCCGTTTTAAGCCCCTTTTCTGACCTCTGATGCCCACGTCCTTACTCTGGCGGGGTTTCGCATGAATTCTGGCCTAGAAATGGATAAAAGTGGGTTTTTGTGGAGCGTTTATACCCAAAAGGTGGGAAATCACGTTTTTGAGCATAAAATTGGCTGTCCGAATAGATTTTCAGATATACAAATAATAGCATAAAACGTGGATATTCACATATCCATATTATGCCCTTCAAAAAATATCACAGAATTTTTGGGCGTGGAACTCCAAACCCAAGTGTTTCACGTGAAACATGGAAAGCCTAAAAATGGAAAACACGATTAGCCCATAACCTCTATCGGCTGGGCAAGTCACTATCTCTATGTGAGATGTGGAGTGTGGATAATATGTGGATAAGTTTTACATAATGAATTGGTTTTAATTATACATAAATTAGGATACAAAGGTAAGTCAAATAAATGATACTACCAAATTTATTTTCAAATATTTTTTAGGCTCGTCTAAACTTTTATTTAGTCAGTCTAAAAATAGGATTACAAACCTAGGTATAAAAAATGGAATAACCAAATTAAGTTATCCACATTCCTATGTGGATAAGTTAGGGTTAGGGCCTGGTTGGAGTCCACCCTCTGCGAATCGTTATCTGATTCGAACCCTTCATCCATGATGACGATACAAATGTAGGTATAAAAAATGAGACTACCAAATTTATTTTAAAAAAAGATTTTATTTGTTTATATGATATAAATGACTATCTTTGTATCCTATTAATCAAACAAAACTATGTACAACTGTTATAATGAGGCATACGCCTATTTAAAAGCGAAATACGGGGTAACCCGTCTTGGATTAACTTGCAGTGCTATGCAACGTTTAACAAGAGCTAGGAATGCAAAAGAGAGAAAAGAAATAGAGTCTAGTTTTACGGATAATGATTATCAATTAAGGTTGAATAATATAACTGGATTGGATGATATTCAGATAGAGATATTAATGAAACAATATTATTATGGTATTGCAGCGAAAAAAGATTTATATAACACCTTAATTGATAGAGGTATAATCACAAAACAAGTATGAAAAACAAATTAGAACAAATGATTAAGAATTACCAAGACGGTATGAAAGGAGTCCTTAGACGTAGTACAATGACAAGTATTAAGGCATATTTAGAACAACAAGGTTTAATACATGGTTTATGTCATCATTGTAATATTGTAAACATTGATAGGTATTCATTTTACCCATTGATACATAAATACAGGGGTAAACACCAAGATTATATCGGTAATAAATCGGTAAAACAATGTACGACCAAAGCAGCTATTTTAGAGGCTATGGAATTACGTATACAGGTATTAAGTGAGATACTGGTAAATAAAGAATATCAAAAATTTCCTTTTATAATTTGGTAATATCAAAAATTTGTTTATCTTTGTACCACAATAATCAACTAATCAATATGACAACTGTAAAACGCAAACCATTATTAAGTACAAACAATTTCAAAACCATGAAGGGTGAAAGCAAGGGTTATTTAACCTATATCCTTTATATGTCACCATTTACAGCCAATAGCAAAGGTATTAACTTATGTAGTCATGCTAGCAAGGGATGTGCTGAAAGTTGTTTGGTAGGTAGTGGTTTTGGTGGTATGTATACCAATGTAAAACAAGGTCGTATTGATAAGACTGAATATTTTTTAAGCAGTCGTATTGAGTTTCTTAATCAATTGAAAAGTGAGATTGAAAAGGCTATTAAGAAAGTTGGTGATAGTGCTATCTTAACAATACGTTTGAATGGTACAAGTGATATAGTATGGGAGAAATTTAATATCTTTAATGGTAAAAACATATTTGAGATATTCCCTGATATTCAATTTTACGATTATACAAAAAACTATACACGTTTTGATAAGGTTTTGCCTAGCAATTACCATTTAACATTCAGTCGTTCGGAAAATAACCATGTTAAGGCAATGGAAATTTTGAAACGTGGTTTTAATGTAGCAATGGTATTTAACCATGTACCTGCTACCTTTGAAGGTTATGAGGTTATAAATGCTGATAACGATGATTTACGTTTCTTAGATAAGAAAGGTGTAATTTGCGGATTGAAGTATAAAAAAATGACTGGCAAGGGAGCGGATAATAGCTTAGGTATTAAAAGTGGTTTTGTAATAGATACCATTGGCATGATTGAAGATAAGCTAGATAAGGTATATAAAAAGGTAGATAAAAATACACTAGTAATTGCTTAATAAAAAAGGGGATATATCCCCTTTTTTTATTTATGGTATTAAAAAAGTATCGTGTAGGGTGGAGTCTACCCTCTTAGATACCCTCAGATATCTGACCCGTCAATCATAATGACAATACGAAGATAAGGTAAATAAATGACACTACCAAATTTATTTTTTATTTTTATTTTCTTTGGTAGTATGGAAATTTTGACTATCTTTGTATTACAATAAAGGAGAAACAATATGTATAGTAAACAATTACGAGTAATGTTAACAGCATTAACTAATGCAGGTGTAAGGTATTTTAAACACACTGATATATCTGAAGTTGAAGATGGTGAAATCAGTGTGACAGAGAATGACAAATTTGTCATTCAAGTGAGTGAAGACGGTTATACTATAGTAGAGCAAACCCCTAGAAACACTTTAATTTTTGGGGATACAATAAGGACCACGGCACAAGTTTGTAAAGAAGTTAAAATAAAATTAGGTATTACCGAATAAAGTATTATCTTTGTATTATAATAAAAGAAAAACAATGAAAACAAATACTGACGATTTAATAAGTTTTGCTGAATATAGTTTTGTGTGGTTCATAGGATGTATATTACTAGTATTAGTTTATTGGTTATTAAAAAATTTGAATAATTTTTTACTCCCAATTGGTAAACCAGTAGCGAGTAATTCCTATGCTACAAAACCAAAACTTTTGATACCTGACACGTATAAAAATGTTGGGTTGGTCCATGATATAAATGAAGATAAAACCTATGACCATGCAGAGGCATGGCGAACCAATAATTTAAGGGGTCGTGAATCGGTTCATTATGAGATATGGGATGGTTGGGCATGGTGTGGTGATAATCGAAATTATCCGATATCTAAGTTTCATTTTGAAACTGAGGCTGAGGCTATGGAAATTGCCCAATTGCGCAAAACCAATCCAAAGCTAGTAAGTCCTATGATAACAGATGAGCATGCCGAGGAATTGAAACTAAAAACGTATACCATACAGCGAGTTGAAAGAAGTAATATAATAAGCATATAACCATGTTAGATAAAAAAGAGTTATTAAACAATACGATTGAAAAATTAAAGGTTCACATCTTACATATTCAATTGACTGAAAACATTAAAGATATCGTACAATATTTGGAACGTAAAAATCTAGCTAACGGTATTTGCAGTTATATGGGACCTATTGCGAATATCCATGAAATTAACCTTAGCAAGTTATTTAAACGATATTATCATAACCATGGTTATGGATATACTTTTTATTTAGGTAGTAGTGATATTGAGGGTTTTTATACACAGGATGTAACCAAAGAAGGTATTATTAAACGTATCCAATTGCGTATTGATGTATTAAGTGAGATACTGGTAAATAAGGAATACGAAAAATAAATAAAATAAAGTTTGGTAGTATCAAAAATTTAGTTATCTTTGTATCACAATAATCAAAACAAACAATATTATGCAAGACATTAAACAACAAGTATCCGATTTATTAAAAGCCCACGGCTTAGATTTCAAAATCGAAAAAGCGTTATTATTTGCTCACCGTGAAGATGAAAGCCAATTGGTTACACCTTATTACGGCCTTATCAATTGTGAAACCAATGAGGTTATCAATACGGTAAAAAAAGGTTATACCGTATCACAGAATGATGAAGTGATAGAATTGGTATTAACAGGTATGCAAAAATTCGGGGACCAATTAAAGGTTCACAATGCAGGTTCATTGGATGGTGGTCGTAAGGTTTTCATGCAATTGGAAATACAAGGTGAAGGCCGTGTAGGTGATGATTTTGTCACACGTTATGTAACCATTATTGATAGCAATGATGGTTCAGCATCGCTTTCAATTGGTATTGGTGATGTAACAATGAGTTGCCAAAACCAGTTCACTAAATTTTACAAAGCAGGGGACGCTAAATTTCGTCATACAGCCACGATTGAACAAAAAATGAAGGGTATCCCCACTTTGATTGAAGGTGCCTTAAATGAGTCTTTAAAACAGATTGAGTTATACAATGAGTTTTTGGCTTATGAGATTACCAAACATACTATTCATGAACTGGTAAAATTTGTATTGGGATATGACAGGGAGATAACAAGCATGGAAAAACTTGCTGAAAAATCAACCCGTTCCATTAACAAAATGGATGCCTTATATAACCACATTGAAAAAGAAACCAATGGTAAAGGGATGAATTTATGGGGATTACATTCGGGTGTTACTTCATTCACAACCCACGAATTGAAAGGACCAAAAAGGACCAATGGCCAGTTAGAAAGTTCAATGATTGGAGCGGGTTATAAGATGAACCAACAATCGTTGAAATTCGCTACCAAATTGGTAGGTGCGGTGGAATTGGTATAAGAAACTTGATTTTGATTGATACATTAAAGCCTCTACCTTAACAGGTAGGGGTTTTTTTGTTTATGTGGATAACTTTAGGTTAGGACCTGGTTGGAGTCTACTCTATCAACTTGTCAGGTCCACCCTTCGCTATTTGATAGCGACAGGACAAAGATAAGTTAAATAAATGAGACTACCAAATTTATTTTTTCTAATATTATAATTTGGATATATGGAATAAAGTATTATCTTTGCTACATGGAATTACACAAAACAGCATATTTAGCAACCACCTTAATGAGTGACCATGGTTTACTAGACTTAGGTTGGTACTTTGAATTTACCAATAAGAAAAACACTTTTGGTTCATGTAATGAAACTAGAAAACGTATTACAGTATCTAAGCCTTTAAGCCTTATCAATGATGAAGCAAAGGTAAGGGATACTATACTACATGAAATCGCTCATGCGTTGGTAGGTTGTAAACATGGACATGATTATGTATGGAAAGCCAAGGCATTAGAGATAGGTAGCAATGGACAAAGATGTTTTGATAATACAACCGCTATACTGGTAGAGGGTAAGTATATTGCTGTATGTTGTGGATGTGGAAATAAGACACATAAACATAGAAAAACCAAATCTATAAGTTCATGTGGGAAATGCTCAGGTGGTCGATATAATGAAGCGTTTAAATTAAATTTCGAATTAAATCCTAATTACTAGGATATATCAAATAAAGTATTATCTTTGTATCATAATAAAAGAAAGATATGGCAATCAAAACATTTAAAATCGGTGAGTATTGTAGAGGTGGTGTTATTACAGCTATGACGCATAATAATTGGGTAACACTTATTGGTAAGGAATGGGACCAATCAGCAGGTGATAGTAAATCTAGCGACCAAAGCAATGCGAAGGAGTTTACTCGTTTCAAAATTGAAACAACTACTGAGCATGCTATCTATGAAATAGAGGAATGGTTAAATGATATGACAACATCATTCTATACCGACCAAATTATTCAATGGTTAAAATCGCATGATAATAATTTAGTAAAAAGTATTTGGTAATATCAAAAATTTGTTTATCTTTGTATCACAATAAAAGAAACCTATATGTTAACTAGAGAAGAATTAATCGAATTACTTGAGACCAAGTATCCTAAGTTAAATCCACGTACAACTGAAGAGTTTGATGGTAGTCCTAATGGTATTTGGATAAGTGGTGAAGATGGTATCCTAGCAAAGGATGGGCGTTTGTTATTCGATTATTATACACAGGACTACACAGAATTATATTATACCTTTGGAAAACATAAGGAATTCAACCAATTATTATTTAATGCAGGTTGGTATGCTGAGTGGTATGATGCGGGTACAATAATGATATGGGTTGAGTAAAATATTTTAAAATAAATTTGGTAATATCAAATAAAGTATTATCTTTGTATCACACTAATCAAATAAATAAAATTATGGCAGAAATTATTCACGAGGAAGAAACCCTCAAAACCAAAAAAACCGATTTATTATTAATCGACCCAAAAAACATTATCGTTGAAGAAGGCTTCAATGTACGTGAAGATTATGGGGACATGGAATGGCTTTGGAAAAACATTGTTGAAGTTGGTCAACTTGAACCAATTACCGTTGCTAAAATCCGTGGTACAGACCAATATCTTTTGACTGAAGGTCACAGACGTTTAAGAGGTATCAACATGGCAATTGACAAAGGATATGAAATTCCTTATGTAAAAGCAATGGTATCAAGTGGTAACATGGAAGACCGTTTGATTGCAATGGTTATCACTGGTATCGGTAAAAAACAATTGAATAACCTTGAAGAGGGTGAAGTTTACAAACGTTTGGTTACATACGGCTATGAGGTAAAAGACATTGTACGTAGGGTAAACAAATCCAATGCTCATGTTTACAACATGCTGAAATTGGCAGATGCACCTATGTTGGTAAAAAAACGTATCATCAATGGTGACATCACTGGTAATACCGTGGTAAGTCTTATGAAAGACTACAAAACTGCTGAGGAGTTATTGAAAGTAGTTGAAGAAGCGGTTGCGAGTGCTGAGAATGAGGTTGAAGTATCTCAGGATACATCCAAGCCTAAGAAAAAGAAAAAAGCTACTGCTCGTCATACTGGTGTATTATCACCGATGAAAAAATTTGAAGAAGCGTTAGCTATTGCACAAAAGGGTGAGTATGCGAATGTAAAATTGATGCATGAATTGTTAAGCAAACTTAACAATAAGGATATCAAACCTGAGAGCATTGCGAAGTTATTCCAATAAAAGAATTGGAAAATAATTTAAAAAGAATTCATCATTTGTTTGGTGGATTCTTTTTTTTTGCTTATCTTTGTATCACAATAATCAGAAAGACATGGCAAATACAGATATCATTACACGTGAAGATAAAAAAATGTTTATAGCCACACATAAACAAAGGTTAAACAATGGGTGGAGTATCAACTATACTTACACACCAAGTGGTGAAGGTTATCGAATAGAACGAGTTGACGATTTAGAAGTCTTCGCTAATGATAAAGAAGCTGTTCGTTATGTAGCTAAGAAAGCCTTAGAGGGTGATGCTACTTGTCAATTTGCATTATATTTTATTGCAAAGTATGGTACACATGATGAACTTGAACAAACATTATTATTCATATCTAATAAAAACATTGATGGAATCAATAGCTGAAAAAATGAAAAGAATCCAAGGGACCAAGTTACCTGTTGATAAGGTTAAGCCTAAGTTAAAAGAGTTAGGGCTTATTGGTGAAGATGGTAAGGTTATATCCCTATCTAAATTCAAACAGGTAGCCGATGCTCATCCGTATGGACGTGGTAAGAATAAGTTATATATTGTTTATGTATTTAAACATTCACGTGAAAGTATATTTGCTTTTTATCCACCACAGGGTACAAAAAAAGAATGCCTAGGATGGGCATATGAATATCTTGTCGATACAGTAGAGAGTGAATATATGTGTGAATGGATGGATGGAAATGTAATGTGGGGTAACTGTGGGATACCGATTGGATATGGTAACATAAGAGCAAATTATATTGAAGAATAAATTTGGTTATACCAAATAAAGTATTATCTTTGTATCACAATAATCGAAAACAAAATGGCAGCAGATATAGTAGAAGAATATGAAGGTCAAACTTTCAGTGTTGAGTTTGTAACTGGTCATCCATTAAGATGGTCACCCAAAGGAAAGCATTGGCCAAAAACAACCCAGTGTATATTACGTCATAATAAACTTATCATTGGTTTTGGTGAAGCTATCAAACATGAAAAGGATAAAGACGACCCTAAGTATGCTAGGGCGTATGCAGCAAAGAAAGCATTTGCCAATACTAAAATTTGGCGTGAAATGCGTGTAAAATTGTGGAACAAAATTCTAAAAATAGAAGACTAATATGAACTCAGCACAGATAAAAAAACTCCAGCAAGATTATCAATTCTATGGAATGCAAACTATGATTAATGATGGAACCGCATGGAAAATGGAAGGTTCCTATGGTAGGGTTGCAATGGCAGCACTTGAGTCAGGTGCTTGTATGCTACCTAAGAAAAGAACATACGATTATTATGGTAATGTATTACCCAGTAGAGATGAAATAAAAGCGGGAACCAAGGGTAGCTATGCAAATTGCAGAGACTTTTGGCAAGACGTTGTTGATGGTAAATTCATTATAAATGAGGAGACTGAAGACTAGATGAGTGTAGAAGACCAACATATAAAACAAATCGAGAATGGGATACGAGCATTAAGACTCAAGACCAAGACTCCACAGGAAATAAACGTAAGCAAGTCTTTTACTGCATTAAAGAGCCTTAATGAAGGAATGCATGATGACTTAATGGAAAAGTATAAACGAGTCTTAAAAGACTATAAAAACACGTAAGCGATGAAACTGAGCAATAATAGAATAATCAAGAAGGGTACTGGTAATTTTCATCGAGCGATGGAAACCAAATACCATATATACTTTATCAACCTAGATGTTGAGAAGGAATCCAGTGTGCGAATGTATGACAGGAAAATGAATCTTATTCATGAGAAAGAAAAGGCTTATGAGTTATTCATTGAGGATTTAAAGAGTCCATTAAATTTTTGGAAATCAGAATTATTAAAAGAAAGTTTGGTTGCTGAGAAAATTATGTTATCTTTGCCCAACATTAATAAATAAACCATATGAAAACATTAATCTATTGTTTCTTATCTTGCGGATTCTTTTATTTTATATTCTCATTTTATAATAGAACATGGAATCCGATGGAGTTTTCACAAGATAGTATTTATTTTTTTGGTTGTGCAATGTTTATTTCATGCCTAGGGTTTTGTATGATGGCTTATCTTGATGGGAGCAATGCCTATTATAGAGAACAAGAAAAATATTGGAAACATAAAAATAAAGTTTGGTAGTATCAAAATAAATACTATCTTTGTACCACAATAATAAAAAAGACATGGAAAAAAAATTAACCAAAAGACAACAATTTCTATTAGATGTTATGCATGAAATTGATATGTTGAAAAAACATGCAACAGATGCAGAGAAAGCGAGGCTTAATTTTGATTGGTTCGATTACACGAGACCATCACAATGTATCTATGGTCAATTAACTGGTAGTTGTAGTAATAATAGAGCAAAGGAATTGATGAATGCTTCTTGTATTAGGGTTATGCATTTAGGTTCTCGTGGGATTCATGAAATAAGTGGTGAAAAAATTACAAGCCCAGCATTTAACGTCAATGGTGAATACGTTGGTCAAACATGGGGTGGAAGTAGTATGAGACCACATAGGTCATATGCGTATCTATCAGCCTTAGAGGGTTATATTGCAACCAAAGGTGCAAAGAACAAAGCTATCATTGAATACATCAAAGGTAACACCGATAAATTAAAATTATAAATATTTTTGGAGATAATAAAAATTTAGTTATCTTTGTACCACAATAATAAAAAAGACATGACAAAAAGAATAACCAAAAAACAATTTCTGTTAGATGTGAGACATGAAATTGATATGCTGAAATTACATGCAACTGATGCAGAGAAAGCGAGGCTTGATTTTGATAGGTTTGATTATACCAGTCAATTTAGGTGTATCTATGGTCAATTAACTGGTAATTGTGATTCTAAAAGAGCAAAGGAGTTGATGGATTTGGCTTGTGTAAGAGTTATGCATTTAGGTTCTAGTGGTGTTCATGAATTAGACCAGTGTGATATTACTGACCTTGATTTTAAAAACAAAATCAATGGTAAGTATACTGGTCAAACTTGGGAAGACAAAGGGTGGAGTGATAGGTCATTTCATTATCTATCAGCCTTAGAGGGTTATATTGCAACCAAAGGTGCAAAGAATGAAGCTATTATTGAATACATCAAAGGTAACACCGATAAATTAAAATTATAATATGCTATATAAATACGACACATCCAGTATGGTTTATAAGAGAATTACCCATAAGGTATTCTTATTAACCTTTGCATTTGGTATCCTATGTTGGGGACTTGCAATGCTAACCACGTTTGTATTCAACAATAAGATTGAATATATGTCACAAGAAACCAAAGCAATCATCATTCGTGAGAATGATAAAGCTAATGAGTTTACACCTGAGAGGCTAAAGGCTTACATCTTAGAATTGAATATAAAGTTTCCGCATATTGTATATGCTCAAGCCATACAAGAATCTGGTCATTTTAAGAAACCAATTTTCACTAGAAATCATAATCTTTTCGCAATTAAAAGAGCATTTCAAAGACCTAGTACAAACAAGGGTGAAGAAAATGGTCACGCTTATTATGATGATTGGAAAGAATCAGTAGTTGATTATGCATTTTTACAATCAAGTTTTATTTATAATATTAGAAGCGAAGCAGAATATTTTCAATACTTGCAGCAAAACTATGCTGAGGACCCTAATTATGTAATGAAATTAAAGAGCATTGTCGCAAAGAATAACAGTCTAAAAAAATAAATGAGAAAAGGTTTGGCAATGTCAAACCTTTTTTTTATATTTGTCCTAGTTAAATAAACATACAAAATGGAAACATCATTAGAAAAAAAGAAAGCATTCGCTTTAGCGCAAATAGCACCATATTATAAGGACCCAAGTACTTGTGGTATTAATGGACATGGTAGTTGTAAATATATTACTAGTAATGGTAAGATGTGTGTATTGGGTAAGAACTTATTACCTAGTGTTAGACATAAGGCTGATACTTTAGGTGGGGCTCAAATACTTTTGGAGTCTTTTAACTCACAAAGTGAATGTCTTATACCCGAAGCGGTTGATATGCTTACAGCTGACGAATGGCAGAATTTACAAAGAATACATGATTATATCGCAAAAAAGAAAGATTTGAAACATGCAATTGAATTATTAGGGTTATTTACCTTGAATGAATTGAAAAATTATGGTAAGATTTCATTCATTCAAAGAATCAAAAACTATTTTAGAAAATAAACTATGAAAAAAATACTATTCTTACTATTGATTAGCACCCTAAGTGTTAAATCACAAAACTTGATTAGCATTGGATTCACCAATGGGTTAAGTTATTCATCACTTGTCAGCACATCAAATGATAAGTATTTCGCATCACTACCTACATACGTATTAGGTGCTACATTTGAATATGAAGCATTTAACCGTGTATCATTCGTGGGTAATGTTCTATATGAAACCAAAGGCTGTAAGGGTACGGATATGAAGGTTGTAAGTGCTAGTGGTGTTAAACAAGGGTTATATAGTTTTGAATACCGTGCCGACTATCTTATGATACCATTGCTTGTGAAGTATTCCATTGGTGAGTATAAGGGATTTTTTATCGAGGGTGGTCCTTATATGGGTTGTCTTATCAATTATGCTGAGAAGTTTAAAACCATTGGCCAAGTGGATAGGACACAGGATATGAAAAAACTGGATATGGGTATGACGCTAGGTATGGGTTTTGTAATACCAATACAGGAAACCTTTCTAATATTAGAAATCAGAGAGAATCTAGGGTTTACGAATATTGTGAATGGTGTAACGTATACAGGTAACCGACCTGCATTTATCATAGATAATGCGAAGACCCGTAGTCTTAATTTATTAGTAGGTTTTAAATATACCCTAAATTAAATTTGGTAATACCGATTTAATTATTATCTTTGTATCACAATAAAGGAAAACAACATGAAAACATTAATTGATATGCTAATCTCATTTGCAACTGCTAAATTAGCTAAAGAAAAAGGTTTTAACCTAATCGTTAAAAACTATTATTACCCCGAAGCATATGGCGAAACGAATCCAATTGTTGATGACCAAGATATCATTGAAGACCTAAATTCTCATTCTAGTAATGCTTATTATATAGCACCTACTCAATCACTTTTACAACGTTGGTTAAGAGAAGTACATGGGTTTAATATTGTTATTGTTCCCAGTTTTGATTGTTTTAATATTCAACGAATTTGCCAGTATTCAAAAGAAGAACAACAAAATGATAATATTGAATTGGATGGGTTAGATTTTAAGGACTTTGGTTCTTATGAAGAAGCCCTTGAAGAAGCATTACAAACAATATTATTATTAATTGAATAATATTTGGTAACACCGATTTAATTATTATCTTTGTATCAACAAATCAAAACAAGTTATGGAAAAAGTATTAGTAGTATTTGAAAACGATTTTAAATTGGATAACGCCCATTATGTTAATCGTTTCATTGAAGAGTATGGTGAAGGTGAAGTTATTGAACTGACTCGTTTACATACTAGAAGTAATTCTGAAATCTTTGCAGCCGTTTCTAAGTGTACTGATATTGCCGTACAAACTTGTTTTGTGAATGGTTCCGACTATCAACTGATTGATATGGTTAACCTATTGGGCAAGGTATCGAATCCGATTAATATCTATATCAAATACCTAGGTTTATCAAATGAGAATGAATTGTTTGAATACCTGACCGATAATATTACACCTGAGCAATTCTTTAAGGTTGAGCATCATAAAATCTATGCAATGTGTGACTCATTATTTCATTTTGATGATGAACCATATGAGCATGAACTATTGGATTTTAGTGAGATAACCAAAGCCGTTCATGAAGAGAATAAACGCAAAGAAGAGCGTATAATCTTTTTACAAGGTTATAAAGAAACTGCCAAGCAAAGACCGACTGGGAGAAAGATTAAGGTATTAGGTTGTACTGCTAATGGTAAAGCCTTTCAAAACCTACCTATTGGTGAGGTTGTGGATGAACTGGAGTGTAATGAATTACTTGAAACTAGTAACCTACCAAGAGGTGTGTGGATATGGGGTAATGGTGAACCAATAATGCTTGTGAATGACCACGGATTTAAGGAGTATGAGATTGATGGTATTACGCTGGATGATGTAATTGATACTATGCTTAAAAAGGGTGGTTTATTAATTACTGATAACAAATACCATGTAATTAAAAGCATCCTTTTGAATGGTGAACTAGGAGATACAACGAAAGCAAACCTTGTTTGTGAGGAGTTGGATATACCAAAGAGAGATAACCGAAGCTATATAGTTTCATTATTGGGTAAAATAAATTTGGTAGTATCAATTTAAATACTATCTTTGTATCACATTAATCGAAAACAATATGAGTGAATTAAAATCTGTAATCAATGTGATTACCATGACACAAATACCTGAGATGGCTTTGATATGGGGTGTTGAAAGAGAATTGAGAGGTCGTGAAACCTTTAAGGATGCCAATCCAACCCATAACGAACGTATTTATCATGGGAGTATCTTCAAAACCCTTTTAGAAGAAAATGCTCAATTGGTTGAAACATGCAGTCCATTTGCTATCGGTGATAAGAAGACCCTTAGACAATTGGCTGAGTTAGCTGAATTGATTGATACGGATTATGTAATGATAACACTACCATGAGATACAGAATAATTAATCTTATATTAGCATGTATAAATGCATTGCTAGTCATGACGAAAGTATGTATAGATGATAAAACCTTACATATCAATATTAATACTATGTATCTTACATATGCAATGGTATTTGTCGGAATGTTAATGATATTAAACGGGCTTATTGTATTCTATGTCGAGATGAAAAAGAAATACAATCCTTAAAATAAATTTGGTAGTATCGAATTAAATGCTATCTTTGTACCACACTAAAACACAAACCCAAGATGAAAAATAAAGTAAAAGTATACAACCTAACCGATACCACACTAAATGAACTGGTTCTAACTGGTACAATGGAAGATATTCGTACATTCATTAAAGACAGATGGAATAAAGGACTTCAAAACCTTATTACCAAACTGCTCAATATCCATGTAGAAGAAGACTTCTATACTTATGTGGATGCCAACATTCATGAAGTTTTATTCGTTCTTGGATACCAAGAAAAAGAGGTTTGCGAAGTTCCAATTGAAGACTTTGAAGATGGTGAAACAAAAGAAACCCATACCAATAGTGAAGTGGTTGAGTTGTTGAAACAATTTTCAGCTGAATTCATTAACTGGCCGTTTAATACTTTAACCGAAGACCAAATTAAATGGTGTGTTAAACGTAAATTATTAAAATAAAATTTGGTAGTTTGATTTTAATTACTATCTTTGTATCACAATAAAAGAAAAACAACATGAAAACATTTTCAGAATCAAGAGGTCACAAACCATTTAATTGGTATGAAGCATTAAATGCTGAGCATATTGATTGGGATAATTTATCATTGAAGGCTTCAAGTTGGATAACATGTGCTTGTGGTAATCAATGTGACGTTATTCCAAGGGATGCTTTTGGTATGCCACATGATATAACACTGCAAAAATTAGGTGGTCTTAATGGTTTCTATGGTTCTATCTTGTACCGTGATAAAGAAGGTGCATTAAATACGTTAGTCCTCATTGAAAAAAGAAGCGCATATTTAATTCAGCAAATCAATAACCATGAAAGTTAAATACATCCGACTCTTATCTTATGACAATGCTTGTAAGGTTATTGAGTTTATCAATACCAATGATAAAGAAGACTATGCTCATATCACCACTGGTGGTGTAAGCATGCAAGTTGCCGATAAGAATTGGGATAAGGTAACAACCTATATTGCATCATTGGGTGTAATGTATGAAATTGGTGATGTACCGCCTCATAAGGTTGTTGAGGAAATGGTAACTGAATTAAAAACACTCGGAATAATCCATTAAACTTATGATAGGCTTAATAACCATTCTAATAATACTTGTAATAATCTTTGTCCCATACCTTGTGGGTAAAGCTATCAATCCATTTAGTGAAACATTTTTCGGTTATTGGTGTGGTGGAATACTAAATATTATTTTCGTTGGTTGCGCATTATTTGTTATATTCGGAATATTTCTAGTAATTTATAATTTAGTAACCGACTACATAATTTTTTTAAAATAAAATTTGGTAGTTCGGTTTATTTGACTATCTTTGTATCACATTAATAAATAAAAACTATGAAAAAAATCGTAGCAAACATTACGTACAAATCTATTCTTGCTCGTTTCAAAAATATTGACAAAAGAAACGTAGCGTTTAACAACCTTGACCCGCAGTCCAAAAGACTTGAGATAGCATGGGATGCCTTACAAATGGTATTGTTAGGTCTTATTCAACCCTCAGATGGTTGTTATTGGTCCGATGCTTTGCTTGAAATTTCGGGTGATTCAAAAACGCTTCAACGCAAATTGATTGAAGGTTTACCAAAACCATTAGCATGTGAAGTGTGTCAAAGAGGTGCTATCATGTTATCACAAATTCGTTTGGGTAATAGTATTGGGAGTAATGATGATGACAGAGATTGTGGAGCAGGTTATAACGTGAAAGGTTTTAACTATCCGAATTTAGTTGAAATGGAAAACGAATATGAGCACAGTCAATATGACCACCCATATGAGTATAACACCCGTGAAAAGATGGCAAACATTCTTTGCAATATTCTTGTAAATGGTGAGTTCAACACTGAAGACCGAACCGATTATTTAATCTTACAATAAAATAATTCAAAAAGACTTAACTATTTATTTGGTTAAGTCTTTTTTTTGTTATATATTTGTATCGTAATAAAGAAACACATGGAAACACCAATCAATCTAACCAAACATTCACAAAGAAACCTCGATGTGATTATGAATTTCTTGCTATATGCAGGGCTTGAAGATGAATATACCAAGACAGCTATGGATTATATCATGGAAGACCATGTTGATGGTGAAGACTCACAGGAAGCCTTACTGGAGATTGCTGAACGTAATGAACTTATCCTTGAAGATATTTTCTTATCTGATGATAAAGATGAAATATTCCCATGTAATGTTTATGTGGATAAAGATAATCTTATCTATGTGGTATCACCTATGAATCACAATGAAGTTACTTGCTATGAATTAACCAAACCACAGGAAGTTATCGAGGTTGAACATAGAGATGAAATTCTTGCTTATCGGTTAAGTAAATATAACCTTGATGACTTTGTAAGTCTTGGTGATATCTTTATGCATAAAAAATATGTAAGAAAACTTGGATAATTAAATCATTTAACTATCTTTGTACTGATGACAACAGAACAATTAAAAGCGATTACTGAAACCCTAGGTGGTTATGAGGTTAAGGATGTAAGATATAAGAAACTGGATAATATTCTAGTAGCATTGGTTAAGCATCCTATATTCGGTAAACCTCAATTGCATGACGGATTTATCTGTGTGCAATTTAATATGAAGGGTTATCCGATTAACAAGTATAAAGGAGAAACAGATTTACAACTTAAATTATAATAATATGAAAATAGTAACACTCGGTAAAAAAGTCAAAGAAGAAGACAAAGAACATAAAAAATCATGTAATGGTTGTGGGTGTAAATTCACATACACTCAAACTGATGTTAAACATGACAGAGATGGTTATTATGTCCATTGTCCACAGTGTAACGCATTTATTGGGGTATAACTTGACTTCTTGATACATTTATCGTATCTTTGCTTCCATGGAATACGTTTTAATTAAGATTGATTCAGATACATGGAATCACATTTGGGATTGGTTAGCTGCTCACCCTGTTAATGAAGGACTGGCTGAGCCTAGTCTAGCTATCAATGAAGACCAAGCATGGCAATATACTGGTAGTTATAAATCAGGTGATAAGATAATAAGTTCCTTTAGGCACTTGAATCACCCTATCACCAATATGATATATAATGTAAGCTATGAGCATACAGCTAAGGTAGAAGATATTGAAAAAAAAGTTAGAATTTAATTTGGAAGTATCAGAATTTTTCGTACCTTTGTTGAACGTTATTTGAAAAACATTCCTGAGATACAATTGTAATACAAGATAGACGGCCTTATCGGAAAGTTAGTGATTTAGTTCACGGGTTAATCCTTGAGTGTTACAATGTATTTACGGATAAAATATACATGGCCTATACTATCACTGAATCGTAGGAATTTGGACAATAAATGCATATAAAACCAACCAGTACGATTAGGTGTGGAGTACCACGAATTCACTAAGTACACGTGAATGTTTCTCGTAAGGGATGGAGTGGTTGGTGGTTCGAATCCTCCGTAGGTCACCAATTTATTCTAATCATCTAAAACAAGGTATAGTGATGGGTCTTCCGTCATGAGATGTAGGTAAAAACCCTGCTTAGAATAAACTTATTAGAATTGATAGTCTGTACAAAATAGGGCGTTGAATCCCCTAGCAGAATGAGTAAGTCTGACAGTATCAACAAGGTTGTTTATGTAATTTCGATAATGAAACCCTTGCTATCAGTTTTATGGGCCTGTAGCTCAGTCGGTTAGAGCATCTGACTCATAATCAGGGGGTCACAGGTTCGAGCCCTGTCGGGCCCACTACGTAAGTTTAAGATACCCATTATCTTAACTACAAGAAATATAAAATGGGTGAGTGTCATATGGTGTAGTTGTCCACAGCTATCATTTGATAACAAGAAAATTCATAGTGATATGAGGCTAATGCTGGGAATATCGGTTAACCTTTTTGGTAGAGTAAAAAGGTACAACGGTGAAATAGTTTTAATGGCTAGAACACCAAAGGTATTACCTTTGGAGGGATTAGGGTTCGATTCCCTACCACTGACAAAAACTAACATTACGTTACAATGTAATGATACATGACCCTTTGAAGGCATGCTAAAGGTAAATGCAATGAATCCTTTATGTTAGTTTCTTTTAAATGCCCCATGTAGCTCAGTTGGCTAGAGCGTTGGTTCCCCATGATTAAATTCAGATGGACAAAGGTCGTTGGTTCGAGTCCAACCTAGGGGCACAAATAGGATAAAAATAAAACTCCTTAAATGGATTCCGATTAACCAGCAAGGACTGGCCTATTATTGCAACAGCTGCTCCATTGAGGGGTGGCTGTTGTCCATTATAGGGTATCTATACACAATTGTGTACATGCTATGGTAGGTGGGGCTGGTCTAACAAACTCTTTAGGTGTGCGCATTAATTCATCTTCAAATGCGTCATATTCAAAACCATCATTGAATCTTATTTTATAAATTCTAGGTTCACCATTATGACCTCTTTCTTTTGGTGTTTTACCAAAACCTCGTTCAACAATACTTAATACAGTAACTTGTTGGTGACTATGTAACCATAGTTCAGCATCACATGAATCCATGCTTTCAAAACAATGATATTCAAACCACAATACTTTGTTTATTTTATTATCCATATACTATTAAATAAGAAAACCCATGTGTTACTTACACATGGCTTTCAGTTCGGCTTTGATTGTTCTGGCTTGTTCGCCTTTCCAAGTTGTTGCATTTGCTAGGAAATACAGGACCATTGATTTACCAGTATCACATATATACATGTCGGTAATCCTGTTAAGTGTTTCCATTGCTTCCAAATAAGGCACAGCACCGAAATAGATTTTTTTCCAGTCATTACGAATATCCTGTGCAATTGCATACAAAGGACGTGGTTCTGTTTTTGTCATATTGTTATTGATTTTGATGAGACAAAGATATACATAAATTTGATATAAACAAGGAAAATCTTTTTTAAAAATAAATTTGGTAATACCAAATATTTGGTTATCTTTGTATCATAATAAAAGAAACAAATGGATAATTCAAACTTACAAATAATACAACGTTTATTAGAATTAGGGAAAAACCCTTATGGTACTTATGAATTGTTCCCACAAGGGTTTAAAACTGAGTATATGTTCCTTTCTAATGTTTTGAGTGACGGATTAGCTAGAATGGAATGGGAATTTACCGAAAAATTCAAAACAGCTGTAAACAGTTATAAACAAAGTAAAAAAGCGTCAGGTAAAAAATATGGTTGGTTTCATTCGCCTGAGAATCTAGTATGGTGTAACACCTATATAAATCAAATTAAATATGCTATTTATGGTGATAGTTTTATACACGAAATAAAATTCAATCCTGAGTTAAAAGAAAAGGCTTATCTTGATTTAATAAACCAAATTGATAGGACAGCATTAATGACACCTTATCAATTGAAAAAACACAATGCCGAATGTAATCGTATGTCATTAGAAATACTAGAGGAATTAACTGCTGAAATAAACGCAAAATTAGATAAAAAAATATAAAGTTTGGTAATACCGAATATTTGATTATCTTTGTATCACAATAATAAATAATATTATGTTATTAATAAACGCACCTTTATTTTACCCTTCAGCTACAGAATGGATGTGGTACTATTGTATCTACTTAGGACCATTCACAGATAGTGAAGGTAAAAACTTTGACCTAGGTATCTTTATGGGTGACTCACCCAATAGAGTATCGGCTGCAATTGTATATGGTGACCAACCAGGGAATTATTACTCAGGTGACCTTAAATCATTTGGTAATGATGAAACTTGGGTACATTCAGAGGTATACATTGAAACCCGTAAACGAGCCACCGCATTAGGTTTATATAAATAAATTTGGTAGTATCATTTATTTGATTATCTTTGTATCAACAAATCAAAACAACTATGGTAATTCTATTTGGTTATTTTACATTTAACGATACTGATATTTTAACAGCCGAAGAACTTAAATATTTCAAAACAGATAAGGAAAAAAAATGTCTTATCTATGAAATTGAATTGGGTATGGATTTACCCACTGAACAAGTTGCTGAAGCTATTGATAAACTTGATGTGGCTTATTCATCATGGCTTATTCCAAGTGAATATAATGGTGAAATAGCCTTTGTAACTGAGGTTGATAGAGAATTTTATAATACTGTAATAAAATAAAAATATGGCAAGATTTACATACGATGGAAATGACCAAGATTCATATTCTATCTTCGATAATGAACGTACTGAAGCACCTATTATTCTCACCGCACATATGGGTGAAGATTGTGTGCTTCAACTTATTCATGTATTAAATGAAAATGCAAGTGAAATAATTACTTCACAATAAATTTGGTAATACCATTTATTTCATTATCTTTGTATCATCAAATCAAAACAAGATTATGACACCAAAAGCCAGACAATTAATATTAGATAGCCTTGCAGCACGTTTACGTGAATTAGAGGTACTTAAAACCATTCCACAATCAATTGATGCAGGTATCTTCATTGATACCGAAATACAGAGTATTAATGCGTTTATTGCATTAGCCGAATCAAATACTATATTCAACGAAAAAACTGTATTGTAATGGCAAAGCACGTATATAAACTTAGAGTAACGGTTGATATATTCGTTTCAACTGATATGGAAGCCGAACAAGCCATTAATGAGTTAAACACTAACTTTAAAAATGGTATTCAATCCACTGATAACGTTCTAATATTTGAACATAATTTAATTGAGAACGTTATAAATTTTGATTAACATGGCAAAGAAAAAACTATATAAAATACTATCACCTGATGGATTCCCTATCTCAATAGAGAAGACAGAATACGGCAAACGAGAAGTTAAAAAAGCACTGATTGAATTTGCTGACAGATATAAAAAACAAGGTTTTTATTCCTCAGCAAGATATGGACCGATTGAGGTGGAGGATATACCATACTTATGCGATGTAATACCAATTTGATTTTGATTGATTGATAAACGAAAAAAGCACCGAAGAAATTTGGTGCTTTCGTTTTTTATACCTATACTTGTACCATGAATATAAAATGTAAACATATTATAAGCGGTTGTAGTGGTACTATAATCAACGAAATGAAAGGAACCAAGTCTTTCCCTGACCAATACGGTATTCGATGGGATAGAGAAGCTTATACCCCTAAAAGTGGGTGTCATTACTATTGGACCGATAAGGACCAAGTAGAAATCATATCTACACCTCAATAGATACACATTTGTGTACATATATATTGACTTGGACAAAAATGTGACCAACTTGTCCGAGTCTTTTGTTTATAGCTTAAAAAAAATATAATGCAGGGTGGAGTCTACCCTCTAGGATACTTGTGATATCCGACCCGTCATAATGACAATACAAAGATAACAAAAAGAATGGGATTACCAAATGATAACCCCATTTTCTTTTAGGCAGCTAACTTAGCTTTGTAGTCTTCTACCATCTGTTTAATCTCAGGTAGACAATCCTTTGCTGTGCGACCTTTTAAACCGTAATACTTTTTAATTTGGGTGAAGGTAATACCTTTACATTTCATTCCGATTGCCATCATACTCATGTTCATCTTGTGAACCGCTAGTTGATAACCGAAGAAATCAATTTGTTTGTTACCCATACCAACACTTGGTACGGTTTCTTTGCCATCCAGTACATCTTTTTGGCGTTGTTCAAATGGTGTCATATTGTTTTGAATTGATGATACAAAGATAATGATATTTTTGATATATCCTAACAAAAAGAAAAATATTATTTTATTTGGTAATATGGTTTATTTGTTTATCTTTGCCATATCAATATTAAAATCATGCAACAATATTTAACATTTGAACCAAAAGATAATATTCTTATCATTAAATTAACTGATGAGGGTAAAAGAGAATTTGCTGAATTATCAACAGATGATAATTTAACCAGTGAAGATATTTTAGTGCGTTTAATGGAATATCAACTGTGTAACGGATATCATTTAGTTGAGCCAAAAACGATTGGTGCATTAACTGAAAGCCTTATTATAGCTGATGAAATAGTTGATGAAGAAACAACCGAAGCAGATTTTAACGCTACAAATTTTTGGTGGTTCCCAAATTATCAAATTATTAGCTATACAGAAGAATTGGATTTAGATGGATTATTTTTTACCAAATGTTAAAATAAATTTGGTAGTATCAAATTTTTGATTATCTTTGTATCATCAAATCAATAAAAACTATGTCACAGTACAAAATTACCAAAGAAGATATCCGTAAAGCAGAACGGATTGCAAGACGTGAAGCAGATATTGAAAATATGACTCCACGTGTAAGAAACTCAGTTCAGAAGAGCAAAAAAGCGTATAACCGACAAGAAAACAAGCGGATTGATTACGCTGAAATAGACTAAAAAGCTAGGGGTTATCGGGGACTTAACAACCAAAGGAAACGAACTAAAAGGATACTGAGTATCCTTTTTTTATTTATACCCTAAAAAAATAGCGTGTAGGTTGGAGTCTACTCTATCCGCTTGTGAGGCGCACCCTTCGCTGTTTGATAGCGACAAGACAAAGATAACTAAATTTTCGATACTACCAAATTTTATTTTATTTTTCTTTTTATTTGGTAATATCATTTATTTGCCTATCTTTGTACCATGAAAATAACAGAAGAAACCGAAGTTAAATACACCAATGAAAATGAACTATCATATCAAGATACGGGTGACGATGATGTTTCACTCTATATCAATAATGTATATGAGGGTGAAGTCGAAGTGTGGACCGATAGAGAAAATGATGATAGGGAGTATATCATATTAAACTATGAAATGGTGTACTTAGATACCATTACCAAAAAATAAATTAAAATTAATTTGGTAGTCTGGTTTATTTAACCTATATTTGTCCTATCAAAATCAAAACAACCATGAAAAACTTAATTCTATTATTCGCAATTTCTCTTACATTATTCGCTTGTCAAAAACCTGAGCAAGAAGACCCTGCTGATAAGGTTGAAATCATTGGCCCACAAGATGTGACATATAAAATGTACACTCGCACCAATGCAGCCAAGCACGTTGTATGTAAGTTATACGCTGTTAATGCAGATGATTCAAAAGGCCAATTAGTTGGTGTTATTGATACCGTTGTAACTGATAGCGGTTGGATTAACTTCACCCTAACACAAACACAAAGACCAACATTCAAATGTTATGCAGGTATGGAAGTTCATGTATTGAATGGTGAATATGATACATTTGGGTTAAGTATTGAAGGTGGTAACAGAGGCTTAATGATTAGCAGAGGTGGCACTTGTGATACTGATTTTTACAACTTAGAAGAAACTTTATTCTCTTTATATTCAAGAAATTTATAATAAAGTTTGGTAATGTGAAATAAAGTATTATCTTTGCTTCATCAAATCAAAACAATCATGAACACAATCATTCGCCCAATCAAAACAGCTGAAGGTTACGAACCTAATTTTAAAGCCTTAGAAAATGTGTTTGCTAACATTTTACCAATGGATTTTAGCAGGTATCAAAGACGAGGTGAAATCATATCAATCAATCCAAAAGGTGGGTGGTGTACAATAGATGAATGGGAGGCTACCGAAATTGAAGAGAAACAAGCCGATACCACTATGACAAAATCGGTTTATGATATGCTTTGTACCATTTTCAAAACTATCGGTATTGATATGCCGAATAACATTGATATGATTACAGAGTTTTGCGTTGAAGATATTAAAGCCACCTCAGCTGATTCAAATATGTGGTATGAAGGTGATGTGAAAATAGCTTTCAGACGTTGGATTGAAAAACAATCTGAATAATAAATTTGGAAGTATCATTTATTTAACTATCTTTGCTTCATGAAAACAGAAAAAACAATACTAAGAAAAATTGAATCTAATGAAAATATCATTAAGAAATTTAAAGCAGATAAAACACTAGACCCTGCAAGTGTTAAAAACGCTGTTTTTACATTGAAGGCAAATAATCGAACTTTAAAATGGATGTTAAAATAAATTTGGTAGTATCATTTATTTAACTATCTTTGTATCATCAATTCAAAACACATGGAAAATACAACTCAACCCGTGGTTCTAACACCACAAGAAAAAAAAGAACAATTTATTACCAACTTGAAAACTAAAATCATCGAAAAAATTGGTGATGGCTTATCAGCCAAGTTTGAAACAAGTAGCTGTGCACCATCATTCGGTTGGAGCGTTGAAGAGTACAACTATATGCCACAAGTTGCAGCACGTTTAAGAAGTGAAGGTTACACCGTGACATCAAGCGTAAACCATGGGGTTACTGATTGGTTAATCACAGTTTAAAAATAAATTTGGTATTCTCATTATATTGATTACCTTTGTATCACATTTTTAATTATATTAGTATGAATAAATCACCGCCCAAAAGCTAGACTTTAAATATTACAAAAAACATATAAGATAACATAAAACGGAACGAGCTATTAATTTGGGGCTACGTTCCGTTTTTTTATTTAAAATAAATTTGGTAATACCATTTATTTGATTATCTTTGTATCATGAAAATATCACTAGCAGAATATCTAACTCAAACCACCCCAACCAAAGACGTTAATGTTATCTTAGACGCATCCGAATATAAAAAAGGTGCAAGTCTTAAAGCAGGGATTGACACCATTACACAAGTCTTTATAACTGATTTAGCATTTACTGAAATGTTCCCAACATTAAGCAATGAGTATGTTATTGTCAACAATAGCAAAGACCTTATGACAACTGATTCAGATGGTAACCCTAAAAAATTTAGTTGTTTTTCATTAAAATAAATTTGGTAATACCGAATAAAATACTATCTTTGTTCTATGGAATTAAAAGAAATTAGATGGGTTAAAAACGATGCGAGTGGTCACGCTGCTTTCATTGGCTCAATCAAAGTAGGTCAATACTTTTGGAATGCTATAGACCAAAAAAACGGTGCTTATCGCCTTAATTGTATCCTACCAAATACTAAGGTAGCTAAAGAGTATGCCAATACTCCTGACGAGGCAAAAGCCACTATTATCAATGCTATTGATAGCTTTATAAAAGAAATCACAATATAAATTTGGTATTACCATTTATTTAACTATCTTTGCTTCATCAAATCAAAACAATCATGAAAACACTTGTAATTTTACTCGGCCTATTAACACTTTCATTGTGGGTTATTTTCTTTTATCTGTTGTTCACATTTCAATTTGAGCATCTATTGGTGACAACCTTCACAACTGTTTTATATTCAATCTTTTTTATCATTGCGTATATTAATTACGATAATAAAAGAAAAAGTTTGGAAATCACATTTATTTGATTATCTTTGTATCAACAAATCAAAACAATCATGAAAATAATTGAAAAAATCTCCACCTATCTAGGTATTAGCTGTGGAATCGCATTCACTACATGGAACTGTTTTTATAGCGGTTCAGACATCATCACACAAGGACTCATGCTTTTCTTTGGGCTTATATTGTGTGTTACACTTGGAATCTATTTGTATTCAGATGTTAAACCATTCGTAAAAAAGTACTCGTATCACATCCACAGCCTTTTAGTTGCAGTGCTTTGCCTTTGGATGATTACCACTACTCAATTGGATTTAATTGCTCAAATCGTGGCTGGTTCCTTTGGAATCTTTGCCTTGGGTGTATTCATTTCATTAACTATCTCAGATATAAAATACCGTAACTTTCTAAAAATATAAAAATATGTACGTTATAACAAAAAGAAGTGAAAACATAGAAATGGACTTATTCTATTGGTTTCATTCAGACCAAAAAGATTTATCTTGCACCGTTACCGATACCATTAACACGTGTCGAAGATATACTGAAACTGAAAAACAATATTTTGAAAATAACCCAGCAACTCGTGAATTGCTTGAGTTACGGAAAGTTAAATTTAGAAAAATAGGTGTGACATTCATTTAAAATACTATTGCATACGAACGGAGCTATGGTCTAATATTGGACCGCTCCTGCCGTTGCAAATCTTTTTAAAAATAAATTTGGTAATACCGATTTTTTGTTTATCTTTGTTTCATCAAATCAAAACAATTATGAGCAGCTTATTAGTTATCAACATCCAAAAAATTCAAGACCAAATCACCAAAGAAGAGGCAAAACTAAAAAACATCCTCACTAAGTCAGGGGCTAAATACGCTGAGGATATTACCGACCCAATCCAATCCAAAGCCTATGAAATACAATGGAAACAAGTCCACGATTTATACGACTATCTAGGTAAAATCGAGCAAAGAATTGAGGAAACTCTACAATTCATTAAAATCAACTATTAAAATATGAAAGGGGTTTAATCAACCCCTTTTTTTATTTAAAATAAATTTGGTAGTATCAAATATTTGTTTATCTTTGTACTGTCGATTGACGGGTGGCTTAGGCGAGAGAGTAGACTCCACCCTACACGCTACTTTTTTATACCTAAAAATAATTGAAAATAAATTTGGTGGTTTCAAATAAAGTTGTATCTTTGTCCACATGAAAACATCACAACCAATCCACACAGTAGAACTTAGCTTTTTTGAAGATGACGCAACGGGTGAATTTGGGCTTGCTCATACCAAAACCCACAACGAAAATTCACCATTCAATGCATTTTGGAATGGTATCGGAATATTTCACGATGTATTTGAACATTGGTTCGAATTAGAACATGAATACTTCTTAGGTGACAATGGAATGAATGTAGGTGGTGAAATGGCTGCAATGGGTGCAGCTTACTATTATTATGATGTGTTAAATGTACATAACCGTTATGAAAATGGTTATAGAACATTTGCAGATGTTATGAGGCAAACAACCGAAAGCGAAGTTATGGAAGCAATTCAATGCGGTTATACCAACTTTGGCAATACTCTAAATTGCGGTGTACCACGTCAAAGACCCTTAGATAATGGTGAACTTGAATATCAAATAGAAATGCTTTATAATAACGTTAAAAACCTTTCTTATGATAGACAAAGCTATGTTTCTAAGATTGAAGAAAACGCAAGTAAAAACTACAAAAAAAGCGTAACACTTGGTAAGATTGCAAACCTTCACCGTTGGGGTTATAGAATGGCTGAAAACCTTATACCTGACAACCGTCACAATCAAATTATGTGTGGTGAATTTATCGACTTCTTTAACAACTTTTGCAAAAGCAATTCAGCAGAAGATTTAACAAGTCTTGCAGATACACTTACCATTCAACTATTCAAAGATGGTGAAGAAATCACTTGGTCGGCTTTTATTACAACCAAAGAAAACCAAAAAATAGAAGTTACAACAGCAAGCTATATAGTTGATGAACTTTATAGTTTTGAAGATGAAGAAAATGATGAAGATTATGTAAATTAAATTTGGTATTACCATTTATTTGTTTATCTTTGTATCATCAAATCAAAACAATCATGGAAAACTTCACTATTCAAGACAAAGAAAAATTAGCAGTTGAGAAAGCAATTGAATGTTTTAACGGTGCAACAACAAACCCAAATAGTAACCCAGCACCTATATACGCTGCTATTCAAGCAAGTCGCTTTTATGGTGTATATGGTGAAATAGCAGCAAGAAAGCATTTTAATATCAACCCTAATTGGGCTTTGCCTATCGGTAAATCAATGGGTGGTATTTACGCAACTTATTAAAACATGAAAGGGGTCTAATCAACCCCTTTTTTTTATTTAAAAATAAATTTGGTGGTCTCAAATATTTAACTTATCTTTGTCTTGTTCGATTGATAGAACGGGCTGCTGAAACGCAGAAGAGTAGACTCCAACCTGCCTTATACTCAAACTTATCAACATTCAATATGTGGATAACTTCAATTAGGTTATATCAAAAATATCCTTATCTTTGTATCACCAAATCAATAAAATCATGACACCTCAATTAATCAAAACACTTCACTCTGTTGTAAAACACGAATTTAACACCAATGAAACACTGCAAGTCCTTAAAGCCAGTAGAAGTATTTTTTGGTCGTGGGGTGTTTCTAGTATTATTAATTTCCTTGATAAAGGACTATTATTAAAAGTTAATGGTAGACACCACAAAAGCTATGTATTCATAACTTACACTTATGACACATATAGTGTTTATATCATAAGTAATCGTGGTACTATTTTAAACGAATATAAAGAAGTCTATTTTGATATGCTCGCTGAAATTATTGATAATCGTATTGAAAAAATAGCAGATTATAAATATTAAAAAATAAATTTGGTAATGTCAAAACTTATACCGATATTTGTCCTATCAAAAATCAAATAACCATGAAAAAAATCAACGTAACCGAAAAAGAACTAGGCCAAATCTTAACCGATTTTAAAGCCGTTAAAGGTATGCCAATCTTTGCAAGTATCTTTCAAGCTACACAGCCGAAATGTACCGTTAAAAGCCGCACAGATAGCGCAATTAAAAACCCTTATGCACAAGTGGTAAAACTATCTAAGGTTTCAATTCTATTGAATAGCGACTACGAAAAAGCCGTTACCAATCAATTAGCCAAAGAAAACAAAGAAGCCACCGAATACAAAAAAGGTAAAAATACCATGCCGTTGGTATTTGGTGAAAATAACCAATTCATTGGTATAAATGAAGATAATAACGAATTTGTTTTACAATACCGTCCGAATGATAACGTATACCCACAAGTGGTATATTTTGCAGACGGCAAATTGACTGACAAAAGCAAATTAGTTGACTTCTTACCCGCTCCAAATAAAGCAACAAACCAAGGCACAGAACGTGAAATACAATGGAGAAAGGTATATTTATCTAACGTGTTACGCCTTACATTTAACGGCAAAACATATAACGTTATCCGTTAATACTTATCAACAAGTTATCCACATTTTAGGTGTGGATAACTTTTATTTGGTAATGTCATTTATTTGTTGTACCTTTGTGTAGCCACTAGGTATACCCCCCCTATGGTACCCCTCCCCCCGTTACCCCCCTTATATACCCCCCCGTATCCCTATGTAAATAGGGGGTATGATGATGTTCACGAAATTTTTCTGGGAATTTTTTCATCTAAAAATAAGGGGTACCCCATTTTCAAAAAATTTTTTTTTAGAATTTTTTCGCTAGGATTTTTCATCTTAAAATAGTACCTTTGTATTTATGAAAAAATATCTATATTCACTAGCATTCATTCCCGTATTCTCATATAGCCAAAGCTTTCTTCTGTATAAGAAAGACAGCCTTAGCATACCCAATTTAAAGATGGCATTAAATCCAAGCCGTGGACCCATACATAATTTTACGTATAAACCAACTAATTGGGTTAAGTTAACAATGAGTCCAGTTCTCAATGCTAGTCTTACTCCAAAGAAACTCTATATGGCTAGTTATGACACCAGAGCGAAGTTTTACATCAATCGGAGACTTAATTTCGTAGTAATATGTTTTATCACTGGTGTTCAAGCCAGTACATATAATTACACCATGGGTATCACATATGATTTTTAAAACGTAGGGTATGTAGATATTTATTTATATGGGACGTTACAATTACACCAAGGCATTAGAGAAGTTAACTGCATGGGCTTATGAAGAAGGCTATGAGGAGATTATCTTTGACCATACGGACGTTTCCTATATAGATTGGAAGAAGAAGACCCTTAATGAGCCTAGGCATATAAAGATAGAGGGTAAGTATTCTATAGAGATTAAGGTTTATTTATTGCTTCATGAATTGGGACATCATCAATTGCGTAAGGATTGGGGAGAATATGAACGATTATTACCAGCATTAGCAAGGGCTGAAGAGGAGCATGTATTAAATAACGACATAAGATATAAGCGTAGGAACATATATTTTGTATCATGTATGGAAGAGGAGTTTAAGGCATGGGATGAAGGATTTAATTTGGCAGTGGATTTGGATATAAGGATAAACGAGGATAAGTGGAATGAGTTCAAGTCCAAGTGTTTATTGAGTTATATGAAGTTTTATTCAAAGAAAGTTAATTAAATTGGTTGCAAGATTGGAAGATATGTGGTATATTTGTAATTCGAACCATAACATAGTTATAATATGAAACCAATAGGTGAACCTAGATTAATCAAGGGTGTAACAGAGAAGAAAAAGAAAAAGGTTTATAAGAAAACCGAAGAGGGTGAGAAACCTAAATATACTCTCATAGTGAGAACCAGCAATTCTAAGGTTGATGAGTTATATAAATTATATGAGATAGACCCATATAAAGCGAGGGTTAAATTTTTCAATACAGGTAAAGAATCATTTACCACGACTAGCATAATTTTATTTGAATTTGAGAATGGTGATTTTGAAATATGTGAATTCAGATTTAGTTATGGTATTAGCACGACCAATAGGATTTATTCAAGTCAGAAGAAAATAAGTTTTATTTCCTTTAAGAAAAATAAATTTTGGTATAAGGGTCCTATGGGTACAATCAGACCACTTACATATAGTAATCTTATGCACTTTATCACAATGAATGACTTTGGCCAAACTGATTCAAAGACATATAAAAAGTTCAAGGATAATTTTCATTGGTTACAGATGTTATCAGAGAATAAGTTATCGCATCACATTCCATTTAATACGATTATAAGCAAGAAGATATTTGGTATGAAGGATGTTTATCGTCATGTTATGAGAGTTCCGTATCCTGTTGCTAAGAAGGTAATTGAGGGGAAGGTATTTCGTAGATTATCTGGTGATGTTAAGGCAACCAACAAGTTAATTAAATCGTGGTATGAAGCACTTAAGATACTTGACCATACGGACCAATTATCAGTAGAGATGCTTGAATCACCTTATTTTCTTGATACATGTAAGATGGCAAGGACGCTAGGTCGCAAGGTAAATTGCAAATGGGGATTAACACGACTTAAAGATGAGCATAACAGATGGTCAAGGGACATTGCAAATATCTTGCTTGATTGTGAGGTTGAGTATGCATTAAGGATAAATCAGGTGTATTGTAATTTCGCTAAGTTTTCTGGGTTTCAGATGTTCAGAACCAATAAAGAGTTATTAGCTGAGGGTATCATGCAAAATCATTGTGTTGGAACCTATATTGATAGAATTCAGAATGGTAGTTGTGCTATTTATCACGTTGATGGTTATACTCTTCAAGTGGGTACTGGTGAGAGTGTTTTACCAATTAAAAAAAGGGATATACCAACAGCAGAACGACCATTTGCGCCAACTAGATATGAGAGGATTCCAACATTAACAATAAAGCAATTTAGAGGTAAGAATAATGATTCAGCACCAGATGCTTTACATAATAAGGTAATGGGTATAATGAGCAAATTTGTTGATGCAAATGGATTACTTGATAAAGATATCGAACCATTCGAGTATGATGAGAATAACCTACCAGAGGTGAATCCTAATTATTATGTAGCTAAAGATAAACCTAATAATAATGGTTTTGGGATATTAAATCGTCAGGATATGAATGATGAAGACGAATTAGCCATTCATTATATTGATGAGTTGGGAGATTTTTAACCCACCCATTTAATATTCGGAATACCAGCAATAGAAGACTGTAGAGTATTAAAGCATTTAGCTAGGTTATCAAACTTAAGAGTTTCCCAATGCATAGGTGTTTTATTATCATTAAGAGATAATGTAGGGTTGCTTAATCCAAGAATGGCAAGCATGCTATCTTGAGACTGCCAAGCTACCTTATTAGCAGTAAGTCTACCATTGGTAATTGACACTCTAAATACTGGGTTATTGCCGAAGTTAACCATCATAGCTGATTGAGCAAGTGAGTCATCTTTTTTGGTTCTATCCATTGGTCGAATGTTTTTGGTGAGTGTAGCATATAATCTTTGTGTACCATCTGGTTGTTTTTGACCTTTGATAAGAAGGATACCATTTGGGGTTGCTTGTGGGCCTTCATCTATGATTTCATTAACGGACATAAGTGAATCATATGCCTTGGCTTTAAAGCTATCTAGGATATCCATAAATGGTGTTCTACGAAGTACCTTAAAGACGATATTTTCCAGTGAGTATTCACCACCACTTTCTAGACCAGATTTTCTCATTTGTTTAATCTTATCTTTGAGTTTAACAATCTTATCTACGACTCGTTGATATTGTTTATCTTTATAATCATCACGAATATCTTTAAGTTTATCTATGATGATATTCACCTTGGTTTTAACCTTATTATTATCTAGTTTAAAGTTTTCGTATTTGGGCTTAACAATCCATTTATCCTTAAGGATAGAATAGATAGCACCAGCATCACTTTTCTCATTGGTGTTTTGCATAAAGATTTCCACAGGATAATCAAAGATTTTGATATCATGTTCTTGATTCCATAGCATTCTTTGTGCATAAAAATAATCATCTATAATTTGTGGGTCAGCATCAAATTGATTGAAGTCCAGAAGTATATGTAGGTCAACATCAGAGAACTTGGACCAATTGTAATTAGCTAGGCTTCCAGTTAATAGGATATCTTTAATCTTGGTATTCTTGGGTAGGTTTATATCTTTAATAAAGTCATTAGCCATCTTAAGCAGCTTAGGTTTAATCTTAGGGTTAAGTTGTCCATCTGGCCAGATATTAGGGTTAAGATTATCCTTAATTTTAAAACTATTAAGTACATCGGATGGGATGTTTATTTCTTGTTTTAAGTTTTCTTCAATAGATTTAGATAATTCATCTACCTCATCCAATACTTGAATTGGATTAGTTGGGGTTATATGTTCAGTTATACTATCTTGGGTGTTAATTAAAAACTTCATGAAATCAATTTATATTCTATAAATATTTGATAATCTGGAATAAGTTTCTTATGTTTATTGATATTTAATAATATGAGCCTTTCGATTATCATACCATGTAAAAATGAGGAAAAACACATAGGGCATTTATTTGAATCCCTAACTCAACAGCATTTGCCAAAGGGTACTGAAATCATTGTAGCTGATGCTGATTCTACTGATAAGACAGGTGTAATAATCAAGGCATATACATCTATGTTACCGATAAAAAAAATTTCTGGTGGAACATCTGAGATTGGGAGACTGAATGGTTCTAATATCGCCAAGGGTGACATATTATTATTTTTGGATGCTGATTGTTATTTCAAGCATAGCAAATCAATTGCCAATTCATTAAGCAAAATAAAACAAGGTAGTGATTTAGTTGGTTGTTCGACACGAGTTGAAAATAATCGTATTGTTAATTTCTTACACACATTAATCAATATGGTTACAAGTCTTTTTAACATATTTATTTTCAGAGGATTTATCATGGTTAAAAAAGACAGACTAGCCACCATAAAGAATTTAAATAGAATCCACATAGATAAAAAATCATCCTTTATAGACGAGTATGTTTATACTGATAATTTAAAGTTTAAAGGTTTAGGAATCATCCAAACCTTCAAAAAGCTAATCAAGCGTAAATAAATTTGGTTTATTGATTAGTTAGTTGTACCTTTGTTTTAAATATATAAACATGGCAACAATACTAGATAAAGATATTACACGTGAAACCAGTGTAAAATTTGAAGACCGAGAAATACAAATAACTCTTACTGAAAATCAATCTATTAGCATGAAGCTAAAGGGTATGAAATCTGGTATTCTAGAAATCGGAATTGAGGATTTGTATAAGCAATTGAAGGGTGAACCTTTAGTTGAGGATATCAAACCAGAAGAGGTTAAGACCCCAAAAACCACATCAAATGTTATTGATTTGTCAGCTTATAAGGGTGATGAGAACTTGGTGATATCACTTCATGATATAAGACATGCTGTTAACGTACATGATTTTGATGTATCGACCAAGGTTAAATTTGACAATTTATTTGTTGAAATGATAAACGATTGTAAACAAAGAAAAAATCTTAAATAATGGACACTACTGAGAAGAACATATTAATCGCTCAATTTATGGGTTGGAAAGTGGATAATTCATTTCCTGACAAGGGTAAGGTATGGAGAAGCGAAGCTGGTAATACAGAATTAGATTCTACACTTAAGTTCCATACTGATTGGAATTGGTTGATGTTAGTGGTACATAAGATAAATGTTGCTTTTGGAAGAGGTGTCCAATTTGCCATATTTAAAACATATGTATCTTGTACCGTAGAGAAAGGTGGGAAATTTTACAAGGATTTTGCGTTTAGCCATGCTGAATATATAACTCCAGAACAGACTGATATTGAAGCTACTTGGAAGTTGGTAGTCCACTTTATTGAACACTACAATGAAAAAATAAACGATAAAAATTTTGAAGTTACAGAATAAAGTTGTAACTTTGTATTCCAATTTAAAAACAAACCAAAAAAACAACATGAAAAAAATTCTATTTTTATTTACATCCACACTCTTGATTATGTTATCGAGCTGTACGGACAATTCTGGTGTTTACGTAAATCGTAATCCAAATGTGGTAGTTACTCCAGAAACTACTAATCTAGGTGACAATCTTAACTTACAAGCACTTGGCGAGTTGGTTAAATCTTCAAACAACGCTCAGGATATCGAAGCTAGTTTAAACGTATCAGGTTCTATCAATAACTTGGATTTGGATAATGACGGAAACGTTGATTACATCAAGGTTACTGAGTATGGTAGTGGTGTTAACAAGGGTTTCTCATTTACTGTAGACTTACCTAATAACGAAACACAAGAAATCGCAACTGTAGAATTACAAAAGGGTGCTGATAATGTAAGTATGAATATTCAAGGTCATCAATCTATTTACGGACCACAAGCTTACTACCAATCTAACTATGCGTTACGTGATATGTTGATTATGAGTTATTTGTTTAGCTACCATACACCTTATTACAGTCCTTACAGATATGGTCATTACCCAACAGCTTACCGTTCATATAGAAATACTTCATATAGCAATTATAATAAACGAGTATCATCTACAACCAAGACTACACGTATAACACGTAGTTCAAGTCCTAAAGTAAAAAGCAGTTCACCAAACGCTAAGTATAACTCTAGTTTTGTATCAAAACGTGCTGAGTCATTAAGTAGACCAACAACTTCACAAAAAAGCTTTACCCGTACAGATAAGTCTAATTCACGTCCAAACACAAGTGGTTTTGGTTCTAGCTCAAACAAATCCTATAGCGGTTCATATTCTAGACCATCGAGTTCTTCTTATTCAAAACCTAGTTCAAGTTCTTATGGTTCAAGCAACCGTTCATCTGGGTTTGGTTCATCTAGCAAGTCTTCAAGTTCATACGGCTCATCTAGTTCAAGTCGTTCTTCTTATGGGTCAAGTAGCTCAAGACCTAGTTCAAGTTCTTATGGTTCAAGCAGTCGTTCTTCAAGTCGTTCTTCTGGTGGATTCGGTTCATCAAGTCGTTCGTCATCATCTTCATCAAAACGTAGATAATCATGAGATATCAACTATTAGAAAAGGATAAAAATCGTTTAATTAGTTTAGTACTTCTAAACGAGATTATTCAGTTCCAACATTATTTCCCAGTTGTATTGGGTGGTGAAGATATCTTCTTAGAACCATATTTAACAAGCTTGAGAAACAATGGTTTATTAACCATTACTAAAAGCACTTACACACCGACTGATAAAGGTCGTGAGGAATTGGTTAAGTTGTACGACAAGTATTATGAATACTTGAAGATGTTCGACATTTATTGTGCTGTTGATTTGACTGCTGGTGAATTTGCTTTCAGTAGTATGTTAAATGAGGGTACTGAAGAAGAATGGAAAGAATTCTTACACAACGAACGTTTCAGTGATGTACGTGTAGCTGTTGCTGATTTCAAGGGTATCAATCCAATTGAAATTGTATTTATGTCTTTCTTAAACGAGAATCGTTTTGATTGTACTGAAGGTAGATGGCAATACAATTTAACTGGTGACGCTATTTGGAATGAAATCCTAGATATCTGTAACACCAGTATTGATGTTGATTATTTAAAAGAAAATGGTGTATTAGAAGATGTGATTAGAAAAGGTGCAGAGATTGCTATTCATCTAGTCAAAGACGCTGAGGATTTCTTAGCGTCAAATGAAGAAACCATCGAAGATGAGGAAATCATTGAAGAAACTGAAACCATTGAGGAATATGTTGATGTAGTAGAAATGCCAACATATGGATATTCTTATTGGGACCCTTATTACGACCCATACTATATCAGTCCTATCTGGATTGTACCAATCGCACTTATGTATTAAGATTTCTTCGGAGGTCTTTTAGTAACTTTCTTTTTAACAGCTGTCTTTTTGGCAGCTGTTTTTGTTTTAGACCTTTTACGTTTTTTCTTATATTTTTTCACTTCGAAAACACGTGTTTTGGTTGCCTTTAATTTAATACTATAAGGCTCTTCTTTTAAGATTGAGATATCTAATATCCATTCATATTTAGAACGTTCTCTATGTACTTCAAAAGCCTCTAGGATGTGTGTCTGAACTTGTTTGATTGTCCATTTATTAACTCTAGCTAATTGTTTAAGAGCAATTGCTTCTTTTCCGATAGCGATTGTTCTACCAATATGTTTAACTTGATGGCATGTAGGGCAAAGAGATATCAGACCGATTAATTTCTGTATTTTTTTGGAATCGTTATACTCCCAGATTTCATGACATTCAACATTATGTTTATAACCTTGGTTCTTGCCAGTATCCCCACAAATCTCACATTTGTTATTAGCAGCTTCATACGATATAAATCTAATCTTATCCCATTCTGTTTTTGTTACTGTTGTACGCACATTAGAAAAATGACATGTTGTTGGTATAAGTTCTACTGATAACTTAGGTTTTTTAGATTTTACAGACATGAAAATTTTCTTTAAATTGTTTTCTATTAATTAAATAACCATTAGTTTCTGACCCAATATCACCACCACCAAAATGTGTTCTAAAATTATTATTCGCTATGAGTTCTTTTAGTTTATCAGTTTTGATAAACCACAATTCATTTAAATTAATGAAATATGTTACAAACCAATCAGCTTCAGTAACTGAAACACCTGATGGTTTTTTTCGAGATGAGAATTCGATAAATATATTGCCACTATCAAATAAAGGCGCAACATGTAAATCGGTTTTAATTTCATATGTAAATACTTTACCACCCTTAGAAACCTTGATATCGTATTTGTTATCATTATTGGTATTAATAAGTTCACAACCTTTTGATGTAAGAAAGTCTATAACCACTTTCTCACCACTATTTCCTAGTTTTAAATCTTCTTTGAATTCTAAATTTGCCATTCACAAATATACTATATAAAGCAAGATAAGTCAATTTAAATTTGGTTTATTGGTAGATATTTCATACCTTTGTGATTAAATATTCATTTATGTATAAAATTCTATTTTTATTTTTAATTACAATACTAGCTTCATGTGAAAAACAAAGCTATCCATCAGATGATTATCCGTCAAATATCCCAACATATAAACCGATTACTGGTTTAAGCATGTGGGGTGAATTCATAGTAATTGATGGGTTGATGTACGTTGATAATCACGAAACTGGTAAGCAGACAGTTTATAAACACTTTGATATCGGAAAAGATAAATCAAGTTTACGTTGGGGTGGGAGCACATTTGAAATTGAGGATATAATTCAGAATAAGACGACATATTCTTTTTATAAACCTATCGGCAATTCAAAATACGGTAAATTTGTTTTAAACGGTGATACATCAAAACACTACGCTGTATTTTATATGGGTGAAAACAAGAGTATCATTGAGGACCCTGTTCAACCACAGATGTTATTAAGTGGCTCATCAAGACCTTTCAGTGGGCAAAGATTAAATGATAACACGATAGTATTACAGATACAAGAAATGGAAGGGAGTATAAACGGGGAAAATTGTCATTATTGGACTCAATTAACGTTAAAAAAATTACGTTCTTGGTGATGGTAAGAAACCGTCCAAGATGCTTTTGATTGTGATATAATCAAACCCAAAGATAATCATTATTATTTCAGTTAATCGTATTCGTAATCGGTCATATGAGTTTTCTTCACTTAGGATAAATGTTTCGCCACCATCTAATACAATTGCTCTTTTAAATCGAGAATTATGTTTTACTCTAGTAACTGGATAACTTCGATTTAAAAATTTAATTAATAGGTCTTTATCAATATTTGTATACATAACAAGTTTTCTAATAATAAATACATGGAAAGTAACACTAAATACACCAATCATATTTTTTTAACTATTTGTGAAATCACATTAAGTTTACATAAAACCACCAAGTTTTCAAGTCATACTGCTTATTTACAATATTTTAGCGAATGTTTTAAACATAATGATTTAAATCTTAATTTTAAGAACCATTTATTTGTTCTAATTACGAACCTAAATAAGTTGTTTTATTTAACAGATGAACAATCAATGGAATTTATTGATAAGTTCCTTAATGATAAGGATATGTTAAAGTTCCAAAAAGTTGTTAATTTAACAAATGAATTTTATGAAGAGTCTGGCAAGATTTATTAATATAGGCTTTTAACCGTAATTTCTCCGTTTTTATATTGTTTTTTCTTATGTTCTAAATAACCTTTAACTGTCGTATTGATAAGACTTACCGACATTGCTGGGCTGAATATTTTAAGCACAGTTGGAAGAATCTTATTTAAAGCTGTATAAATGCTTCTATTACCGCCACATACATATAAATAAATTGCTGGGTGGTCGTTATTGTATTCACGAATTAAAAATTTCCATATAATTTCAGAGTCTGACATTGATACTTTGATATGTTTTTTGTATATTTATAAGTATAACAAAACATAAATTTCAAGTCAATGATATTAGAAATAACACAAGATAACCTTTTAACGGTTTTAGAAGAAAAAAATATAACAGTTTTACAATTTTCAGCTCCTTGGTGTGGTCCATGTAAGACCCTTTCACCGATAATTGAAGAATTATCAAACGAAAACGCTTCAAATGAAAACATTAATATTTGCAAGGTAAATATTGATGAAAATAGCGATATCGCTATTAAGTATGAAATTAGAAGCATTCCTACCATTTTATTCCTTAAAAATGGTGATGTAGTTGATAGAATCATTGGTGCTAAGCCAAAATCATTACTCCAATCTAAGATTAACGAGTTATTATCATACTAATCAGATATTTATTATCATGAGCATGAAATTAATAATTACAGAAGGCCAATTAGAACGTTTGCAAAAGCATATACAAGAAACAACTATGTATTCTAGTGTTATAAAGCAAATGAAAGAAGAGATGGATGCAAACTATGAACCTGTTGAAAAATACGTCAGAGAGGGTGGGGAATATTTTGAAAAACCAATGGTTCTAGTTAAAGCCGACAATGAAATTATTACACCAAAATCATTATATGAATATATGAAATATAAGTATAAAACTGGTGATGAATTTACCAAACAAATCATTCGTGATTGGATGTTTGGTAATATAGGGGATAATTATTCGTTATCAAAAAATGTTCCAATGAACTAATGGACTTAAAAACCAAAATACGATTAGTCCTTAAGGAACATTATGGTTCCTTTGAAACGATTTTAGAACATCAGTATGAAGATAAGCTGACTGAAAATCTCGTTAAGGGTTCATTTACTAAAAGGCAAGAATGGGCGACTTATAATCAAGTTATTTTAGAGTTAAAAAATTCAATTAATGATATGTTAAAGGTTAAAGAACTTCAGTATAAATTGACTGATGTTGGTGAACCTAACGAAATAATCATTGAAGTCATCGAAAATGTTAAGACTCTTACCCCTGAACTAGAAAGATTATACTACAAAATAAAAAGTTTTTAAATATGAATACATTTAAAGTTAGTTATGTAACTACTTTACCAAAAGAAGGAAACGCACCTAGTGTTTCTATAAGTGGCAACGAGAATATAAGATACTTCGTAAAATTTTATGATGTTAATAACGCAACAACTCCAATATTAATTAGTTCTGGTTATTGTGTCACCAATCAAACTATTATAGCTAAAACCAAACAATGGTATACCAAATGGTATATCGAAGTTTATGATGAGATGGGTATAAACGTTTTTACAGATTTATTAAACCTAGAGAATAAAACTGTATTTATTAAGATGGATGCTTATGGATTGGGTGATAACATAGCTTGGATAGCATATGTTGATGAATTTAGGAAGAAACATAATTGTAACGTTGTTTGTTCAACGTTTTTTAATGATTTGTTTGTTGATGCTTATCCAAATTTACTATTCGTAATCCCAGATACAGTTATCAAAAACGTATACGCTCAATATTATATTGGGGCCAGTAGTGATGATAACCCATATTATTCACCTGTAAATGTACATAAGGTCCCATTACAAATGGTTGCTTCTAGTATATTAGGGTTCCCATATACTGAAATGAAACCAGACTTAAAACCTAAGTATTCTAAAATTAGAAATAGGTTTAATAAGAAATATGTTACTTTATCTGAATTTGGAAGTGATGAAAAGAAACACTGGAAAGCCGATAAAGGTTGGCAAATTGTTGTTGACTTCCTAATCAACAACGGTTTTGAAGTCGTGGTTATTTCAAAAGAACCAACTAATTTAAAAAACGTCATTGATTTAACGGGTAATATAAGCCTAAATGAAAGAGCTATTGATATTTACCATGCTGAATTTCATTTGGGAGTGAGTTCTGGGTTAGGATGGTTAGCTTGGGGATTAGATACACCTGTGGTTATGATTAGTGATGTTACACCTATTTGGCATGAATTTAATTCTAATATACTTAGAATTGCTGCAAGTGAACTTGATAGCGTTAATTATCTTGCTGAAAGTCAAACAACGGTAGAAGATGTACTTACAAAGTTGAAATTATTGGTGTCTTAAAGATATTTATAGTAAATAACATTCTACTAATTTTTAATAAAATGGGAAACGATATTTTTTTATTAAAACCTAATAATAACAATAGAACTACTCTTAATAAAGCCTATAATAAACACTTAAACAGTATTTTACAGACTATTAATGAAGAAGAGGAATATAGGTGGGAAATTTACAGTATTATTATTGAACATTTGATTAAATTAGGTAAGAGTAATTATTTAAAAGAACTCCAATATAGGTTAACCGATGGTGAAAACCCTAATGAAATAATACTAAATATCATAGAAAAAGAATCTGACAACATGGATAACCTAACTTGGGGTTTTAAGAAAAAGTTAGAAGAATACTTAGAAGAAGATTATTTTAGACGTTTTTATTGTTAACACTTGTTTTTTATAAATAAATGTAGTACCTTTGTTTTATTTATGAAAGAGACGAATATTATTGATAGGTTAAACTTTTTAGCAGAACAGTTCGATGTTTTTGATGGAAATGATGATAAGGTTGAGAATGAGGTAATTGCTTTAAAGGTTTTAGAGCTTAAAGAGGAAGGGTATGAAACCCAACCTATTTTATCTGATGATAAGGTTATTGCGTTGTTTTCTTTTAAAAAGAATGAAAAAAATCGTGTTATTAAGAAAGTAAGTGTTAGTTCTAATATTTTTTCAAATATGATTGCAGCTGACCCGACTGAGAATAAAATGTATCTACAATGGATGTTAAACGTTTTTACTAGATATATTAAAACTGATGATGCTGGTAGGATTAACGCTATTAGATTTGTTTGTGAAGATTTACCTCAAGCAAACACATATTTAATTATGTTTGAAGACAATAAAAGGAAGAAGAAATTCAAAGAATTATGTGCTTCTAGTTATAGTCTTAAACACGTAGAAGACCCTACGAATATTAATCAATATAAGTCATTGGCACAGTTATTTGATGCGATTGACCCATTTATTGAAAAAGAACCAAGTGCTGTTGAAAGAACAATGAATAAGTTTGTGTTAGCTAATCAAGCTATCATACCTGTTAAAGATAGGAAATACACACTATTTGTTCCAAAAACAACGGCTGCTAATGTTATCTTTGATTCGTTTGCAAACTGGTGTACGGCTAAAAATGGTAATGGTATGTTTAACAGTTATACCCAAAACAATAAAAAGCCTAATGGAAAAGATTCAGATATTTATATCATAATAAATAATAAATTCTTTTCTGGTGAATCGGACGAAATGTTTCAAATACATTTTGAGACAAACCAAATAAAAGATAGAAAAAACGGCCAAAATGTAAGTATATTTGAAGACGTTTTATCTGAAAGTGAAGGACTTACCAATTATTTCTATGAAGAATTAATGGGTATGGCTAAGGATTATAAAAAAGGAATTGAGTCGAATAAGTATCTAGATTTTTTAATTAAATTTGGATTTGCTGAAAGCTTATTTGAATTATTCCCAGAGAATATTCCAACTATTAAAATAATGAATAGAGAAATACCAAGATTACCAAATATGAGTAAATTTAAACATATGGACACACTGATTATTACTGATGCTAAATTAGTAGAATTACATCCGTCTATTGGTGATTTGGTAAACTTAGAAATGCTTAGTCTGCCAAATAACAGTATTAAAGCGTTACCTCGTGAGATTGGTGGGTTAAAAAATTTAATATTCTTAAACATCACTGGGAATAAAATCAAAGATATTCCGACAGAGATAACGTATTTGGATAAAAGTAATGGCGGGTCGCTACATAGAATTGGCGTGAAAGAGGACGAAGTAGGAGCAGAAAATTATCAGAAATTAAAAAGTTTGTTACCACAAACTGAATTTTAATTATAGATAAAGGCTCCCTAGGGAGCCTTTATTGTTATAACAAAAACATAAATAAACAAAGTTATGAAATGGAAAAGAAACAATGAATTGATTAAAGAACCAATTATTGAGTATTTAGAAAAAATTATTGAAGCTGAACTTGAAAAGGGTTTGACCTTGAGTGTTTCAATTGGTACGGATTCACAAAAATCTGGTAGAGGAAATTATAAATTCGCTACCGTTATCATGATTAGAATGATTGAAGATATGGGTGGCGGTGTTACTGTTGGTCGTGGAGGTATGCTTATCGCATCAACTTATTACCATGAATTCAAAGCTAGAAATAAAGAATTAGTGAATGAAAGAATGGTGTTTGAAGTTGGGAAATCAGTTGAGGTTGCTTATGAAATAGCAACCTTATTGGATGTATATGATGTTCCACTTGAAATTCATGCGGATATCAACCCAAATCCAGCTTATGAATCTAATAAAGCCTTGCAACAAGCAATTGGTTATATCCTAGGTATGGGTTACAGTTTCAAAATAAAACCAGACGCTTGGGCTAGTTCAAACGCTGCTGATAGTTTGTGTTAACAAATAGTTTACATTTGGATGTTAAAATCATATATTTATAACAAAATAATTGTTATGAATGTATATGTATTAAAAACAACTCTTGGTGATAAATTATCTACCGTAAAAGCATGTGATATCATTGAGGCTCAATTGATGTTCGCTGAAATTAAGAAGCTTGATGTCACATCTTTACTTAAGATTTTTATAATCGAACCAGTAAAATAATTTTTTTTTTATTTGAACATGTCTTTTTTAAGAATACGCTATATTTATAATTAAGCAAAAAACCCTTAAAGATATGTCAGAAAAAACAGCAAAAAAAACCGTAAGACTTAGTGAAAACAACTTAGTTGATTTGATTGATAAAATCGTTAATGAAACTGTTGCAATCAAAAAACAAGAATGGATTAACGAAAACTCTAACAAAAAGACTACAGATTTAGAAGCTAAGATTGCTGATTTAGCAAAACAATTCAAAGCTTTGTCTGAAAGCGTTAAAAAATAATATTACTTTATTTAATCAAGATAGCTATACAACCTCAAAAATTGTATAGCTATTTTTGTTTAAGGTTTACTTTAAAAGGATAGCCGATATATTTCCTATATGGACAAAATTATTGAGAAATTAATTAGAGAAACTGAACCACTAGTTTCTAGTGTTATTAAAGACGAATTTATACAAGCTAGTGAAGTAGCGTTTGATTGCATTTTTGATGGTACATCAAAATTTTATCCATGGAAATTTCCGTCTAAAATCCCCTCTAAATTTAAATTAGGCGTAATCGTTGGAAGTAGCGGTTCTGGTAAATCAACCATGCTTAAAAATTTTGGTAAAGAAGAGACACCAACTTGGGAATTAGATAAATCTATAATATCACATTTTGATTCACCTGAAGAAGGTATAAAACGTCTTGGTTCCGTTGGTTTTAATTCAATACCATCTTGGTATAAACCATATCATGTATTATCTAACGGTGAGAAATTTAGAGCTGACTTAGCTAGAAAAATTAAATCTAATGCTGTTATTGATGAATACACAAGTGTTGTTGATAGAACTGTAGCTAAAGCTGCCAGTGTTGCTTTAGCTAGATATGTGAAAAATAATGATATTGAAAATGTCGTGTTATCAACATGTCATTATGATATCATTGATTGGCTAGAACCAGATTGGGTATTGAATATGGATACAGGTGAATTACTTCACGGTTTTTTTTTGTCCGACCAGAAATCACTCTCAAGATATATCGCACAACAAATGATAGTTGGAGAATGTTTAAAGACCATCATTATTTAGATGGGAATGTGAACAAAGCTGCAAGATGTTATGTAGGTGTTTGGGATGACCAAGTAGTTTGTTTTTTTGCTTCTATAACATTACCTAGCGGTACACTCAAAAATGCTTGGAGAGGTCATAGAAACGTTGTTCTTCCAGATTTTCAAGGAATGGGTATTGGTGTTAGGTTTTCAACTGCTATTGCACAGCATCATATTGACCAAGGTTATAGATATTTTTCAAGAACTGCTCACCCACGATTAGGTAACTTTTGGGAGAATTCACCTTTATGGAAACCTACCAGTAAGAATAAGAAATTACGTAAGGATGTATCGGATGCCAATACATATAAAAATCACGTTTATGATAATAAACGATTATGTTTTAGTTATGAATACATAGGAGAAGTCAAGATATGATTTAATTAGGAAATTAAGTATATTTTACTTGTATCAAAAACAACATATGAATAACCATCACCTTCTACTGTATTCAAATATTTAATTCCATCAAATCCATTTAATTGTTGTTTATAATTTATTTGGTTAGTCGCTATTTCTATTGATTTATTCCACTCGACACCATCTTGTCTTAATTTATTTAACAACAACGATTGCTTTTCTTCTATATCAAAACCAGCCCCTAAATTTCTTATATTTAGAAATACCTCATATAATTTACCATCTTTCATATCTGAAAAATGTTTTGCTTGTAAAAGATTACCAAAATGAAGACCATCTTTAGTTTTATTGATA